>JAAHTH010000550.1_pt1 | contig 35310 bp, 58 predicted proteins | sample 6116091 | NCBI WGS metagenome assembly JAAHTH01 (sample SAMN13939990, study PRJNA603662) | sponge metagenome | isolation source: marine sponge | host: Mycale hentscheli | place: New Zealand | collected 2006
TTTTGCTGAACAAGTAGGAGGTATTAACTTATCTCAAACTAGTGCTACTACAGAAACTGCAGACGCACCATTTTAACTAACTAAGGGGGAGTAAAATCCCCCTCTTATTATGAGGAGTATGTGTTGGAATTACACAAAGCTTTATACGACATTTTTGAGGGTTCACGTAGGGCTCATGGCGTATTTAATGTAAATCTCCACACCACAGGATTAAAACAACAAGGCGTAGCTAAAACAATTAAAACAGCTGGACCGACTAGAGAAAACTGGCGGGAGCACCTTGAAGGTAAAAGTGGATTAGGTATTATACCAATCAATGAAGAAAACCAAGTACGTTGGGGAGCCATAGATATTGATACTTACTCCCTAGACATACCAGAATTAGTAAAGAAAATAGATTCATATAAACTACCTTTAGTAGTTTGTCGCTCTAAAAGTGGCGGTGCACATGTATTCTGTTTTGTAGATAATTTTATTCCTGCAGGAGATATGCAAGATAAACTTAGGGAACTAGCAGCAGGGCTAGGTTACGGTGGTGTAGAAATATTCCCTAAACAAAGAGAAGTATTAGTAGATAGAGGAGACATAGGTAGTTGGTTAAACATGCCATACTTTGAAGGAGAAGACTCGGTAAGGTATGGTCATAATCCTAATGGTGTAGCCTTAACGCCTGAGGAGTTTGTAGTTTTTGTACGCAGTCAAACTATAACTCACGACCAGTTATTAGAACTAAGCGTACCAGAAGTAGATGACATTAAAGGTGGACCACCGTGTTTAAAGATTTTATTAAAACAAGGTTTCCCTGAAGGTACACGTAACAACGGTTTATTTAATGTAGGTGTGTATTTAAAACAAGCTACACCTGATAAGTGGGAAAATCAAATAGAAGAATATAACCGTAAGTATGTTACCCCACCGTTACCCGCTCAGGAAGTACTAACTTTAATAAGTACACTAAAGAAAAAAGAATATAACTATAAATGTAGTGATGAGCCTATACGTTCTTATTGTGACGTACAAAAATGTAGAACTTGTAAGTTTGGAGTAGGCAAAGGTAATACAGCCCCGACTTTTTCTAGCTTATCTAAATTAGATGCTAAACCTCCTTTGTGGTTTTTATCTATAGATGATAAACGTTTAGAGTTAACTACAGAAGAGCTACAGAATCAAACTAAGTTTCAAAGAGTGTGTATGGAGACGTTAAACCTTATGCCTCCTAAAACTAATGAACGTGCATGGCAGGCTCAAATACAAGCATTAATGGATAGTGGTATGGAAATTATAGAAGTAACTTCTGACGTATCAACTGAAGGTCAGTTTTTAGAGTTACTAGAATCATTTACCACAGACTTAGCACAAGCCAGTACACGTGAAGAAGTATTATTAGGTAAACCATATAGTGAAGGCGGTTACACATATTTTAGAATAAAAGACTTTAGAGAGTTCTTAGTTAAACACAGGTTTACCGAACTTGAAACTAATAGAATAGCTAGTAAACTAAGAGATATGAAAGCTAAGACTAAATTCTGGAACCTTAAAGGTAGAGGTACTAACGTTTGGTTTATAAAAGAGTTCGAATATAAAGATGATACCCTACAGGGTCACGACTTTGAACAGGAAATGATATGACACCATGGAATATAGTCCTTGGACCACCAGGCACAGGTAAAACTACTTACCTACTAAACACGGTAGAAAAGTTATTTGACTCTGGTATTGGACCACATGAGTTAGCCTATGTTGCGTTTACTAAAAAAGCTGCAACTGAAGCTTTGACTAGAGCCATAACTAAATTTGATTACGCTGAAGATTCCTACACATATTTTAGAACTATACATTCACTTTGTTATTTCTGGCAGGGCTTAACTAAAGCAGACATACTAGACCGTAAAGATTTACGTGCGTTTAGTAAAGGAGTAGGAGAAAAGATTAGTAGTGCGTGGGACGGTGAAAACTTGATGGCGTTAAACTCTAAAGGTGACAATATGTTATTCCTAGAAAACATGGCACGTAACACATGTATGGATTATAAACGTGCATGGCAATTAGCTAACAGTGATATCAGTTGGATGCATTTTAACTGGTTTGTTGAAAGCTACAATAATTATAAACAAACTAACTTCTTAATGGACTACACTGATATGTTATCAGGGTTTTTGAACATGGATAATTCTCCTAAGTTAAGGGCTTTGATAGTAGATGAAGCTCAAGACTTATCTGCATTACAGTGGAAGTGTGTACATAAATTAGCTAAAGATGTAGAGAATGTATACATAGCTGGTGATGATGACCAAGCTATTTATAAGTGGGCAGGAGCCGACACAGAACACTTTATTAACCTAGAAGGTAAAGAAATATATCTCGACCAATCTTATCGAGTACCAAGAAAAGTTCATGACGTAGCTTTAAATATAGTTAGTCGTATAAAACGTAGACGTGATAAAACTTGGATACCCAGAAAAGAAGAAGGTACAGTAACACATCATAAAAGTTTTGAGCACATAGATATAGCAGAAGGTGAGTGGCTAATACTAGCTAGGAATAATTATTTACTAGGTCAAGTAGAAGAACATGTAAAAAATGCTGGTTACTTTTACACTAAAAGCGGTAAACCTAGCGTTACGGATAACTTGATTCAAGCTATAAAAGATTGGGAAATGTTACGTAAAGGTAAGAGTATTGAAGCGTTTAGAATCAAAAAGATTTATGGTTACATGAAAGCTGGTAAAGGCGTTAAGGTAGGCTATAAAACTATGAAACAAGCTGACCCTGAAGCTTTCTTTAATATCAATCAACTTAAAAAAGATTATGGTTTAATGGTTGATGGCATATGGCACAAGTGTTTTGATTTACTGGGTAATACTAATACTCAATACATTATAAACGGTTTAAAGAAAGGAGAAAAAGTAAACTCATCTAGAATTAAAATGAATACTATTCATGCTACTAAAGGTGGTGAGTGTGATAATGTTATACTACTTACCGACGTAGCCACTAAAACATATGACGAACTTATAAGGCACCCTGATAACGAGTGTCGTGCGTTTTATGTAGGAGTAACGAGGGCTAAAGAGAATTTACATATAGTACAAGGGAGGACAAGAAAAGAGTTTAGGATTATGATTTAACTTTACTTTCTAATTAGAAGTAAAGTAAAATTTTAGTAAGAAATTATAAATAATACTTTACTTTAAGGAAACTACTATGAATATATTTTACGTATACCCAGACCCCGCAGATGCTGCTATTTGCTTACCTGATAAGTTAGTAGTTAAAATGCCGTTAGAGTCAGCTCAGATGCTTAGTACCGCACACCGTGTGCTTAACGGTGATGAATGGTGTGACTTAAACGGTATTTATAAAACCGCACATATTAATCATCCATGTAGTATATGGGCTAGGGAATCACTTCAAAACTATACGTGGCTTTATTATCATTTTTATGCTTTATGTCAGGAGTACACTAATAGGTATGATAGGCAACACCTTAGTTTTACTAAACTTAATCATATACTTTGTGAAGCTCCTATAGACATACCAGATATAGGTTTAACTCCTATGCCACAGGCTATGCCTGACGAGTATAAAAACACTGACCCTGTTAAGGCTTACCGTGATTACCTAGTAAATGAAAAGCATTACGCACAGTGGAATAAAATACCTGATAGAAAACCTACGTGGTGGCAGAGTGCGTCCTAGTAGTGCTAAAGCTAAAGGTCGTAAACTACAACAGTGGTTTGCTAATAAACTGATTGATATACTAGGTTTAGATTCAGAAGATTTAGAAAGCAGACCTATGGGTAGTCAAGGTGAAGATATTATTATGGGTAAACAATCAAGAGATAAGTTTCCCTACTCTATAGAGTGTAAGAACCAAGAAGCGGTAAACGTGTGGAAAGCATACGAACAGGCTGAAAGTAATTGTGGTAAATACGAACCATTAGTAGTAATTAAACGTAACCGAAGTAAACCTTTAGTATTAGTAGAGGCTCAGCACTTCATTAACTTACATAAGGATAAAGATGACAGATGATATTAATTTAAGGCGTGTAGAAGATTTTAATGACTTTATGGTAGAGCGTCATAATATATTTATAAGAAAGGAGATTAATAATGATCCATATCCCTGGAGTAATGATGCTATACTTACTGACTATAGCTTTTGTAATGTATATCGTGAGTTAGATAGGGTAACTATATGGATAAGAGAAAACTGGAGAGAGCCTTACGCAGACCATCCTAATTTGCCTTTTGCTATGGCGGTAGCTAGGCAGATTAACTGGCCAGACACCCTACAAGAAATAGGTTTCCCTACTGAGTGGAGACCACAGCACGTTAAGAATATAATGCAAGACCGTATGGCTAATAAACAAAAAGTATACACAGGTGCTTATATGTTAACGGGTACGTTAGGCGGTACTAAAATAGAACAAACAGTTGACAAAATACTCACTCCGCTATATGCTAACTTCCCATGTGATTTTAGTAGTATAGAAAACAGTTGGAAAAGTTTTTTACCTTACGCTGGGTTTAGTGATTTTATGTCTTACGAAGTAGTAACTGACTTGCGTCATACTAAATGGTTAAAAAATGCTCCAGATATTATGACTTGGGCTAACCCTGGACCAGGAGCAATGAGGGGATTAAATAGAATATTCGGTAGACCACTAGACAGTAAACAGAAAAAACCTTTATTCATACAAGAAATGAGAGACTTACTAGCATTATTAAATAATGAGCCGTTACCGTTAGAGATGAGAGACATAGAGCATTGCCTATGCGAGTTTGATAAATATGAAAGGGCACGTTTAGGTCAAGGCAGACCACGTGCTAAATATAAACCACGTGAATATGAGGAGGACATACTATAATGATTATTTATATTCCAACCAGAGGCAGGGCACACGATCAAGTAACCTTGTCGTATTTTCCTGAGGATATGCGTAAAGACGTAGTCCTAGTAATTGATGATGATGAGGAGCATCTATATAAAGACAAGTATGATTGTAAGTTTATGGTTATACCTTCATCTATAAAAGGTATATCAGGTAAACGTAAGTTTATACATGAAAACACCACCGACCCTAAAATAGTTATGTTAGATGATGACCTGCGTTTTTATATACGTAAGTCTCCCACTGACTGGCATTTAAGATATCTAGAACCTGATGAGTATCCTGCGTTATTTGGGTTACTTGATAAATGGCTTGATGACTATGCCCATGTCGGAATTAGTGCTAGGGAAGGTAATAATAGAGTAGAACACTTATCAGTAGAAAACACTAGATACATGAGGGTACTAGGGTACAACTTAGATATGTTTGAAGGTGTAGAAATGGCTAGAACTGAGGTAATGGAAGATTTTGACATTAACCTACAGCTTTTACGTCAAGGTAAGGCTAGTAAGATTAGTTACTACTACGCACAAGGTCAGAAATCTTCTAATGCTGCTGGGGGTTGTAGTGAGTGGCGTACTGACGAGGTCCAAACTAAAGGTGCTGAGCTATTACATAGTCTGCACCCAGACTTTGTTAAAATAGTCGAGAAAGAAACTAAAACAGCATGGGGTGGAGGAGTACGTAAAGACGTGAACGTACAATGGAAAAGAGCGTATAACAGTGGAATAAATAAACAAGCAGGAGAGTTATTTTAATGGATGTAATAAATTGTAGAAATGTAAATGATGGTTTTATTAAGGCTATGGATATGTTGTCTTTTGACCAGCAAGATATAAGAGAAAGCAGGGCAGGTAACGTAATAGAACATGACGTACCAGTGGCTACTGTATATGAAAAACCTTACGAAAGAGTTTTATTTGAAGAAGTAAGAGATGCTAACCCCTTCTTTCATTTTATGGAAGGTTTATGGATGTTGGCTGGGCGTAATGATTTAGAGTTTGTTAAACAGTATAATCAGCGTATGAGTGAATATAGTGATGACGGTAAAACACTTCACGGTGCTTACGGTTGGAGATGGATAGACTACTTTGAAAAGACACCTGTCAATAAAATCAACCAGTTAGAAGTAATTATAAGAAGGTTAAGAGAAGACCCTACCGATAGAAGATGTGTGCTACAAATGTGGGATCCCGTACAAGACCTTGACCGTAAGGGTGTTGATGTACCTTGTAACACTACTATCTATTTTAAAGTACGTAATAATGAATTACTTATGACAGTTTGTTGCAGGTCTAATGATGCTATCTGGGGTACGTTTGGGGCTAATATTGTACACATGTCTATGTTACATGAGTACGTGGCTAGTGCTATAGATGTTAGTATAGGGGCTTATACTCAGGTTAGTGATAGTTTTCATGCATACACTAAAGTGTTTGAAGATATGCACGATAAGCTAGAAAAGGCTGACGTATTTGATTTCTACTCAATGCGAAACTTTGAAAACCCTTATGAAAATAGAAGTATCAATTACTATCCTATGGTCAATAGTGATAACATAGAAGATTGGAATAAAGACTTATATAAATTCTTAGAACGTAAACCTTTTGAAGATATAGAATTTGATGATATCTTTTTTAGTCATGTAGCTGTACCTTTACAAGATGCATGGTTTTTACATAAGCAAGGAGAAACTGATGACGCTATGTCAGAAGTACAAAACTGTATAGCAACAGATTGGTCTACCGCAGGGTTTGACTGGCTGTTAAGGAGAGCTAAATGAGTGACAAAATATACCAATGGTCTTACAGTAGGTTAGCAACGTTTGAAAGTTGCCCTAAAAAAGCACACTTTGCTTATGTAAAACGTATCAAAGAGCCTGGAAATAAGGCTATGGACAGAGGTAAGGACATTCACACTATGTGTGAAGACTATATAAGAGGTAGGTATGAAACTATACCTAAGGAATTAGCCGATTTTGAGGAAGCTTTTGACGTATTAAAAGAATTACACCTTAAAGGTTACGTAACATGTGAAGGTGATTGGGCTTTTGATAAAGACTGGAAACAAGCACCATGGTTTGGTGATACTACATGGGGTAGGGCTAAAGTTGATTCTTTTGTACATATTGATGGCACAGATACCGCTAGAGTTATAGATTTTAAAACAGGTAGGTATGACGGTAATCAAGAGACACACAGGGAACAGTGTGAGTTATATGGAGCGGTAGTGCTAGAACGTATGCCTGAAATAAAAACTATAACTACTGAACTGTGGTACTTAGACCATGGTAAAATAGACAGGTATGAATACAGTGCTGAGAATATAGTACATAAACAAAAGAAACTAAATGACCGTGCTATAGCTATGACCGACGCTACAGAGTTCCCAGCTAAACCTAGTACATTCGGTTGTAAGTGGTGTTACTTTGGTAAGGAGAAAATGTGTAATGACAGGTATGAATGATTTATTTAACATGATACGTGGTGGGGCTATAAAGCGTTACCACACCTTAGAAACTATAGGTGAACAGTCTGTGGCTTCTCACTCATGGGGCGTGGCTATGATACTGCAGTATTTAGAACCTAGCGTAAGTAAAGAAGCTATATTAAGAGCATTAACTCATGACGTAGCTGAATTATTTACTGGTGATATTCCTGCTCCTGTTAAGTGGGCTAATCCTGACTTAGTAGAGGTATTAAAAAGGATAGAAGATAAATACGAAAACGATATAGGTATAAGTTATCAACTAAAACCTGAGGAGGTCAAGTTAGGTAAACAAGCGGATATGTTTGAGTTGTTGGTATTCTGTGTACGTCAAAGACGTTTAGGTAACACTAATATGAATGAAGTTTTTAGCAATGGTGTTGAGTACCTAGCTGATAACGGTTTAAATAAACGAGGTAAACAATTACTTGGGTATCTCACTAAAATATATGGAGGTATATAATGGAAGGTAGTGATTTTAATTTTATAGATTTATTAGCTAATGGTGACGTTACGGCTTTAGAGGAGGCTCAAAAAAGCTATGGAGATAGTTGGCGTAAACGTGGTGGGGTAGGTGCTTTTATGATGTTAGCCCGTAAGTGGGATAGGATAGAGAATCAAGTAGGTAAAAATAATTATGACGTATTTAAAACTATTAAAGATGACCTTACCGACACAGGCATACTAGATGACATACGTGATTTACGTAGATACTTATTATTAGTTGAGGCTCATGTTACTGATAAACCTAGTAAAGACAGTAAGGAGTATTTTACACAATGAAGAGAGGTATAACGTTTAGTGCTTTTGATTTATTTCATGCTGGACACGTGGCTATGTTATCAGAAGCTAAAGGTGAGTGTGATTACTTAATAGCCTGTATACACGCTGACCCTAATAAAGAAAACTCAAGTAAAAATAAACCTGTACAAAGTTTACTAGAACGCCAGATACAGGTAAACGCCTGCAGACATGTCGATGAAACTATAGTCTATGAAAATGAAGAGGACGTACGTAATATATTAAGGACTATACCTTGGGACGTACGAATTATAGGTGAAGAATACATGAATAAACATTTTACAGGTAAGAAAGAATTTGATTTACCTAGTAAAGAAATCTACTATAACTATAGACAACACACGTTTAGTAGTAGTGAACTAAGAGAAAGGATAAAATGCAAGAAAGACAAATAAGTTTGTTTACGCCCAAAGTGGACTGGACTCCTCCCAGTAGTCTACCCGAATTAAGTAGATATAGTGAAGTAGCTATTGACTTAGAGACATATGACCCCTTGTTGATGTCTCACGGTCCATCTTGGGCTTTCCCTGATACGGGGTATATTACTGGTATAGGGGTAGCGACTAAAGATTTTAGTATGTATTTTCCTATACAACATGAAGGTGGAGGTAACTTAGATAAAGGGTTGGTATTACGTTGGTTTACTAAACAGATGGCGTACGAAAACGATAAAGTATTCCATAATTCTTTGTATGATATGGGTTGGCTAAAACGTTATGGGATTAAAGTAAACGGTAAAATACAAGACACTATGTTCGCAGCACCCCTTATAGATGAGAATCAATATAGTTACTCACTTAATAATCTAGGTGAAAAATATTGCGGTGAAACTAAAGATGAAACTTTACTTATTGAAGCAGCAGAAGCTTATGGGTTGAATCCTAAAAGTGAGATGTACAAGCTACCAGCTAAATATGTAGGTCCATACGGTGAGCAAGATGCAGAGTTGACACTAAAACTATGGCAGGTATTTAAAGAATTAATTAAGCTAGAAAATGTAGGTAAAATCTATGATCTAGAAACTTCACTGATACCCATACTTTTAGATATGAGATATAAAGGCGTACCAGTAGATTTAGATGTGGCTGAAAAAGTAAGTAAAAAGTTAAAGAACGAAGAGGACTCAATATTAAACGCTATCCATAAAGAGTTCGGTACTAAACCAGATTTATGGGCAGCACAGTCAGTAGCTACTGTATTTGATAGAGCTGGGTTAAGTTACCCACGCACACCTAAAACTAACGCCCCTTCTTTTTCAGGTGATTGGTTAGAAAACCACGACCATAAATTAGCCAATAATATAGTAAGAGCACGTAAGTTAAACAAAGCTAGAACCACCTTTATAGATAAAATGATACTAGAGCATAACGTAAACGGTAGAATACACGGGGAACTTCATCCGTTACGTAGTGACCGTGGAGGTACAGTAACAGGCAGGTTTAGTAGTAGTAACCCTAATCTGCAACAAGTACCAGCCCGTAATGAAGACATAGGTCCACTCATACGTAGTATATTTGTACCAGAAAAAGACCATTACTGGGGTTGTTTTGATTACTCTCAACAAGAACCTAGATTAACAGTACATTATGCCTCAGCTACCGAACAGGAAGGTGCAGCAGAAGCAGTAGATGCCTATCGTAATAAAAACGCAGACTTCCATCAGGTTGTGGCAGATATGGCTAACATAAGCCGTAAAGAAGCTAAGATTATTAACTTAGGTCTTAGTTATGGTATGGGTAAAGACAAGTTAGTTAAACAGCTAGACTTATCCATGCAAGAAGCAGAAATACTATTTGATACTTATCATAAAAGAGTACCTTTTATTAAGGGTTTAAGAGATCAGTGTGCTAGGTTAGGGGCTAACCGTGGATACATCACTACTATAGCTGGTCGTAAATGCAGATTTAATTTATACGAACCTAGAAATGATAGAAAGACACCTTACCCTTATGAAAAAGCTGTCACTGAATATGGTAGTCAAGTAAAAAGAGCCTACACTTATAAAGCTATGAATAGACTTATACAAGGTTCAGCAGCAGATATGACTAAACAAGCTATGATAGAGTTATACAAAGAAGGTATACTCCCACACACTCAAGTACATGATGAGTTAGACATCTCAGTAACTGACCCAGATCAGTGTGAGACGATAATGAAAATTATGTCTGAATGCACACCTTTATGTGTTCCCAATAAAGTTGATGCGGAGATAGGTAAAAACTGGGGAGAAGCAACAGTTCATTATAAGGAGTTTTTTAATGACTAAACGTACAGAAAAAGATACTATGTATTCAAATATATACGCACACTACTGGAAAGAAGCTATGACCCTAGAAGAGATAGGGATCAAATATGGTGTTACTAAAGCACGTGTGTGGCAGATAGTTAGATTCAACCAACTAGGTAACGGAGATTATTACACAGGTTATAAAGCATACATGGATAAAAAATCTGAGATAGATAACACACCTGAACTAACTACTAAGCAAAGAAGTACCCAATTAAGAAATTGGTTAAATAATCAAAACATAAGGCTTATAAAAGGTAAATACGACTCTTCAACCGTTGGTTAATGATCATTTTGAATATCCTTTTAATCACTAGTGACTTATAGTTTAATAAAGGTAGTTAGCTAATACAGGCTAACATAACAACCTTTAAGGAGGTACTATTATGGCAGCAGCCGTTGAAACTATGGCTTATGCAGGGGAAGTTCCCTGGCATGGGCTAGGTGTTAAAGTTGATAATAACCTAACACCTGACGAAATGTTAGTACAAGCTGGACTTGATTGGACAGTAAGTAAGCGTGAAATATTTACATATGATAACGCTGACCCTGATAAGTCTAAAGACTTAATCATGGCACCTAACCACTCACTATTAGTACGTGATAGTGATAATCAAATATTTGGACCATGTGGACCAAAGTTTATACCTACCCAAAATCGTGACGCTTTTACGTTCTTTAAAAAGTTTACCGACGCTGGTAACATGACTATGGAAACTGCGGGTTCATTAAAAGACGGTCGTCAAATATGGGGCATGGCTAAAGTAGATGAAAGCTTTACCTTACCAGGAGACGACAGAGTACTAGGTAACTTACTTGTGTCAGTTAGTCATGAGTGGGGTAAGTCTAATGAAATTAGATTCACACCTATTAGGGTAGTGTGTAATAATACACTTAGTATGGCGTTAGCTGATAAAACTCAGCCACACTTTAAAATGGCACACACTAAAGCTTTTGATGGTGACTTAATAACTACCGCAGAAGAAGCACTAGGTCTAGCAAGTAACCGTATGAAAGAATACAAAGAAGCAGCAGAGTATTTATGTAGTAGAAAATATACTAAAGATACTGTAGTTTCTTATATAGCTGACTTAATGCAACCTAAACTAGCGTTACAGCAAAAAATACTAGAAAACACTAAGGATGAAAAAAAGTATGTGGCTCGTGCTACTATGCTTGATGAGTTTCAACGTGCACCTAGTAAGGTATACGAAGCACTAGAACAACAACCAGGAGCCAACTTAAAAAGTAGTGCTGGTACTTGGTGGGGTGCTATGAATGCAGTTACTTTTGTAGTTGACCATAAATGGGGACACGACCGTGACGCAGCAATGCATAATGCTTGGTTTGGGGCTAGGGCTGGTTTAAAAACTAGAGCCATGACTAAAGCTATTGACTACGCTAACGCTGCATAATATGCACCCAGCGTACGAAATTAATTTTGTTTACTTCCTACCTGACTTTCCTAGTCGGGTAGTGAAGTTTCCTATGACTGAGATGCATAAAATTAAAGGTGGTGGTATTTACATAGGTGATCCTATAAAAATGGCTCCTCCTTTACATATTCACCAAGCTGAGCGTTGGTATGAGGTTCACACAGGTAAGAAAAAGAAGTTTAAAACAGCTAAGTGTGGACAAGTTGATTTATATAAAATACTGATGAAAAAAGCAGTACCCTACACCGAGGATGATATGAAAAACCTATACAAAAACCATAAGGTAGATATACCAAAACCTAACAATTATTGTAAGACTGTCCGTGGTCGTGACCCACACGATACTAGTCTTATATTAACTAGAACTGATAAAATGCCTATGAGTCAAAAGAATAAAGACAGACTCAAAAACTATGAAGGTAAACCTACCATTCAAAAAGTTTTAGATAAAGGCGTACTGACTCTTAATGATATAAAGTACGATATAAAGCTAGGCTATATAACTAAAGGATCCTAATTTTAGGCGTAATGTGAGCCGTTTTAAGCCTTTGATTAAAGTAAAAGGTATAAAACCCTTAGTTTATAAATCAAAACGGCTCGAGCCTTTAAAATTAACATAAGATTTTACTTTACTAATTAATATTCAGTAGGTAATATATTTATATATTATTTATCAGGAGTAAATAAATGGATAAAAATCAAAAACATTGGGTAGTCAGTTATGGTACTGAGTCTTTAGATAATAGAGAAGAAATACTTTGTGCTGAAGAAAAAGAAGTTGAGGGGTGTTGTAATTTAGTAGACCAAAGATACAACCCAGAAACTATATATGTTTTCACTAGACCACACACTAGTGAGGTTGACGGTTATTTCTGGAAAGGGGGACATATACTTGTCAATGGAAAATAATAATCAAATACCTATACCTGACAGAGCCGAAAGTGCTCCTCAAGTTTATTATTTTTACAGATTAGGGATAGGAGATCACATGGACATAGACACTCAAGATCCTGCTGAATTAAAAAGAGTCCGTGGTGCTGCTAGTGTGTATGGTAAACGCAATGACAGAGTGCTGGTCACTCGTAGTATAATAAATCATGAAGGTAAAAAGATACTAAGAATATGGAGGAGTAGGTGAAATTATGACCGAACGGGTTTCGTATTTACGTTGTATAGCTCCAGGTTGTGATAACCCTTTACCAGGACAAAGAACTAAATACTGTAGCACAAAATGTCATGAAAAAGTTTCTAGCAACAGACAAAACAAAGAATATAAAGCTGTTTATGCATCTTTAGATTGGGCTGGTGGACCAAGAGGCATGATAAGTGAAAGTTCCGTTAAAAAAGATGAAAGTTTTGTAGGAGGTAACGATCGTTTTAGTATTGATGATTACGGTGTAGACCCAGAAATATTTGCTATAGCTGAAGCTAACCATGAAAAATACGTACAGGATAGAAGTGAACATGAAGCTAGGGTAGTTATTGATGGTTTAATAATTTTTCAAGAAGAATACGATAAACACCACAAAACATCCTATGCAACTGAAAAGTATTACAAAAGAAAAGAAGAAGAAGACTTCATGGTAAAAAACAGGGCACAACAAAGGATATATTATGCCAAAAACAAAGAAAAAATTAACACCAAAGCAAGAAAAGTACGCTCAGAACGTAGCTAAAGGCATGTCTAAAAAAGACGCAGCAATTGATGCGGGATACAGCGAGAAAAATGCAGCACGAGCTGGATACACACTTGACTCAGATTCAAACCCACTAGTAAAACAACGTATAGGTGCACTACAAGAAAAAGCAGCCAAAAAAGTAGAACTTGACTTGAGTACTCATCTTACTGACCTCAAAGATATAAGAGAAGGGGCTATGCGTAATGGTGCTTGGTCTGCTGCGGTAACTGCGGAAGTGGCTAGAGGTAAAGCAGCAGGACTTTATGTTAATCGTAGTGAGCTGACCGTAAACAGGGTAGACACTATGTCAAAAGAAGAAGTTTTAGAACGTATGAAACAACTTTACTATGACACAGGCGGAGTATTACCAGCTGGTAAAATTATAGAAGGAGAATCAGAAGTTGAACAGTAAATGGCACGGTGGTAAGGGGAGTAAAAGACGCCCTGAAGATTCTAAAAAATACTCAGACAACTGGGAAAAGATATTCAATAAAGAACGGGATATCAGTAAGTTAAAGAACGTTGTCGAGATAAAAAATGTTAAAAGAAAACACTAAAATTTTTATCACTACTTTTACTGTGACTAGTTTATCTGGTGAGGAAAAAACTTTCCCTGGACCGTTTATTTTTGCTTACAGTTATCAGGAAGCCAGTGAAGAAGCAAGCGTATTAAACATAGAAATAGTGGGGGAGTTAAATGAAGAAACTAAATTACCCATACTACATTAAGGAGTAAAATGGATAGGTCAAAACCATACAGAATTAAAAATACAATGTTAGCCATTCAATCTGACTGGATGATAGACAAAACCACGTTAGCTATATTACAGGACGCAGAGTCTGACATTATAGATTTTCATAACAGTGACGGTACAAAAGAATTAAAAATACCTTTACAAGAATATGTAAAAGAAGAACTACCTGACGTTTACTCCGTGCCTTTATTCACGGAAGATTTTTGTGATATGATGTTAGATGAAATAAAAAACATCGAACATTATTTAGGGTTTACCGAAAACGATGACGAGGATGAATTACGTCAGATACCTGAGGTAACTCTACAAGACAACATCCCGCAACTTAGTTCTAACTTACACAGCGTGGTACTAAACCATATGAACCCTTTATTTACTGCAGTGTGGCAACGTTACAGTTTAAAAATAAATTCAATACAATTAGCTAATTATAATCTAGCCAAAAGAGAACAAGGCGAATGGCATCATGACGCTAGTGCTGACATATCGGTAGTAGTACCTTTAAATACTGGTGACTATGAAGGAGGAGGTACTGAGTTTCATGGTAGAGGCATAGTACCGCCATTACCAAGAGGACATGCTTTGTTTTTCCCTAGTTTTACTCACATGCACCGTGGACTAAAGGTCGGTAAGGGCGACAGATACCTATTGGTATTTTGGCTACTAGGAGCGTATGAGTAGGCTTTACTATGTTAAGGATGTAAGGTTTAATTACCTTAGTTAGTTAGTAACTAGTCAGTGCTAGAGTGCGAGAAGGTTATCTCTAGTTATGACGTTAAACTGCTAGACCTTCACGGTGGCTAGTGTTTGTACAGACCTAGCCACCTATTTACATTGAGGAGCATAAATGAAAGACAGACCCAAGCTAACCTTAGTTAGCGACAACCCAGATCTTAACACATACTATGTACCTTTTACCTCTATAGAAGTAGATATACACCCCGTTAAAGCACGTTCATACGATGAAGCTTTAATAAAAGCTGGTGAAGGTAGAATGGAAAAGATAGTAAGAAGAGTTAAACTCGAAGAAACCCGCAGTAACGATGTATACATGAACCCAGATATAGATACTACTACCTTATTTGCTAGACAAATAGACCATTTTGAACTTGATATAAAAGATTATGACTATCCTATACCTTCAAGTTGATGTTTACTATAGTTTACTTTTAACTTATAAGGAGTAAATTATGGATAGAGACTTAGCTAGAGAATTAGAAATATCACTTAGGCTATTAAAAAAGGTAGTCAACGCGAGTGAGAACCCTGATAACGTTCAGGAACATTTAGCCAACTACACTGCCTTTATACAGGTAGAGATGGTAGTAAAAAACTACATAGAACTAAGTGAACTAGCTAGAAAAAGGGCTAGTTAGTGAAAGAAGAATTAAAGAATATACAGCTTATGCTAGAAAGCTTAGAAGCTGATTTAATTAAACTGTGGAGGTTTATATGTCGAAAATAGATTGTAACAATAATAAATGTAATTGGTCAAATAGTTTTAGTATTAATGGGCGAGGCACTCTAGATAATGTTTTAGAGTGTGAAACTTGTGGTAAACGTGAATTAATGTCTAACCTTCAGCGACCAGAACATTTAAGACATTTAGAAACAAAAAGATACAAAGACTTGGAAGCTTTATTCAAACCAAGGTTTTAAAGAACAGGAGGTTAAGTAGTATTCCGAAAACAGCTGTTTACTGAGTGACGGCGAAATCGACCTAGATGTGTGAGACACCCATACTACAAAACAAAGTATTAGTTAACAACCTCCTAAGCATAATGCGGGTTAATCTAGGACACTCAGTACAATTTAACATTATTCCATATTGTATGGATTAATCTAGTCTTCTTGCTTAGTGGCGGACTAATACAAAGGTAGCATAGTGCCATACAATATGGCTCCACTATTTCACTTACTACCACACTAAGTGCTCAAATTATTCTTTTTGAGTATGCTTTACTTTACTTATGATCAAGCTTATTATTACCCTGTAACTTAAATAAACCTTTAAGGAGGGTACAAAATATGACTAAAAAAGCTACAACTAAAAAAGCTTACACTAGAAAAATCGGTGGTATAACTATTGATGCTAGTAAGTTAAGCCAAGTAAAAACCAAAGTGAAAGAAGCTAAAACTAATTCTAGCTTGAAGTTTGGTAAATTTCATCCTGACGCTAAATTAAAAGCGACAGGTAAAAAAGTGACCAGTGACGAGAATAACGCTAGAGTTAAGTCCGTTAGTGGTAAAACAGTAAAAGAAGCACTAGCAGGGGGTTTGTATACTGCTACTGACCTTAACTATGATATCAATAAAATTAAAACTTTAGAGATTGTCTAGTGTCGGTTAAGTGTGATAAATGTAGGGAGCTTATAGCCCCTACATTATTTGGTAAAGATAAAACAAAAGTCTGGACTAAGTACACTCTACATCCTAATCAGTTTTTGAGTATGAGTGTTTGTAAAGCCTGTTATAAAGAGGTTCACCCTCAAAAAGAAATAGTTGACTATGGTTTACCTTCGGGTTGATGCCGTTAATACTATATCTAGTTAATTAATAATTTATAGGAGTAAATTATGTCAAAACCAAAAGAGTGTGTCATCTGTAAAGGTGATATAGAAGTAAAAAAGACCCCAGAGGGTAAAGTATATTGGGATCAGGGTGAAAACGCTGAGCCTTACGCAAAAGGTAGATGTTGTACGACGTGTAATTTAATACATGTACTACCTTTAAGAATGGCTACTATGGGGATGAAGCTATGAACCTAACCGAAAAACAAAAAGAGTACTTACCATACTACGTCATGCTTGACTTGATGTTAGAGTCTGGTAAAATGAATATGTATGGTGCCCCTAGTAAACTAAGGCAACTACACCCCGAATTAGGTAAACGTGAATCTATTGACGTTGTGGCAGGTTGGATGCAAAGTAAAACAGGAGGCGATAATGAGTAGTTTATATAATTGTTTACTTGTTGACCCGTTTACCGAGTCAGTAGTACGGATACAACTACCTAAAGAAGATTTTATAGATAGTTGTAAAAAAGTTATGGGTATCACTAGTCCTGTGGATATAGTGACCCTACACCCTAAATATATGGTTATAGTAGATGATGAAGGTTTACTTAACGAAGTATCTCAAAGGTATTTTAAATTACAGGAAGTACCCCAGCCTTTAGCTGGTCGTGCTGTTATTGTGTCATTTGACCCTGAAAGTGGTGATACAGTTAGTATAGGTGATGACGCCTATGACTATTATAGTTCTACCACTGACTTTAAACCTGACGGGCATATTGAATCACCATACATGGCTTATGTGCCTGTTACTAACGATGCTTAACCTAGAAGACAGTAAGTCAACACTATATAACGCGATAACTGATCTGCCTTTTAGTAACGGGGAGGTTCTATTAATTAGTCCTCCCTTATCTGATGAGCTACATAAAAGTTGTCCTGAGTTTAGTCAGATTACTAAAATTATATTTTGGGCTGACGGTAGGTATGTCTTGCTTCATTGTGAAACAGTAGATGAAGGTAGGTTTACTAGCCACCGTTCAGTACACGGACTTATAAACTATATTGACCACGAAGTTATACTAGCTTGGGCGAATGCTTAGACCGTGGACCCAGTCAAACGTAATACATTACGAGTTATTTTATTGCTGTGGCTGATGTTTATATTCTTTTAGATTATCCTATACCATGTAGTTGATCGTTTTTATACTATATAGGTAATTAATTAAAAGGAGAAAATTATGCAGATTACAATACCAGCACCTACCACCTACACTAAAGTAGATGACGGTGTTTATACAGGCAGTGACGGCAATCTATACCACGATGAGACCGTACTGCGTTACCGAGTGATGCGTAAACATTTAAAACCGCCTTACGATTCTAGTGGTTGGTCTTTATTTAGTAGCCATTCTAAAGAAGACTCCGCTGTTGATACTATGTTTGATAACCTAAAAGAAGATTTTTATGATTACAAAATAGTTGATAACGGTGAACCTACTACTATCAAAAGATTACTATATTAAGAGGAGTAGTATATGAGTAAATGGAAAAAAACAGTCTCACCTAATACGGGTGAGACAGCATGGCACAAACGAGAAGCAGACGAATCTATAGTTATAACCTTTAATGACCCTGAAGACCCTAAGTATGATGCTGAGCGTAAGAAAGCTAAAATGATAATAGAACATATTAACGAGTTAAATAGTCGTGGCTAACATCATTTTGACTATGCTATACCATGTAATTGATGCCCCCTATACTATATATAGTTAATAAATAAGGAGTAATAACTATGAAAGATAATGATTTTTATAAACGAGTAAGGGAAAGTCTACCGTGCAACATGGACGACTGGACCGAGGCTCAAATACGTGCTGAATACAGTGACGCAACCTACAGGCAAAACACGAGCTTTTACCTAGAAATGATTAAAGACGTTGCTAAGCGTAAAGGAGTACAACTATAATGGGATTAGATTGTTATATAGTACATGCTAACGACCGTGATAAAGCGTTTACCAGTGAAGATGATGACCGTATAGAAAACGTTCAATTATGTGGTGGGTTATTTAGCGGTAACGGATTTGACGGTTCATTTAGGGGTAAAGTCTATGACCCGTTAATACAGGAACTTAGTGAAGGTCAACACACATGGTACATAGACCAAGAAGACGAAGACGCCTATATACCCAGCGATAAACTAAAAGAACAAGCCGAGTTACTCAGTGATTTATTAACAGCCGTAGTAAGTATAATAGAAGAAGAAAATGAGACTATGGATGATGACACAATAGTCTACCAAACTAGGGGTGGGTATAGCCCTTACGAAGAAGAATATACCTATAAAGAGGTGCACGACCTAATGACCTTGCTTAGGGTAGCGAGTGAACGTAAAGCGGTTATGACTGTTTGGTATTAGGTTGACTATCCTATACCATCCTACCGATCAATTTTATAATATAGGTATAGATAATAAATATAAGGAGAATTATTATGACCGAAGAATTTATAAAAGCCGAAAACTTTGAAGAATGTGCCCCTGACGATCGCCCCTTGGCGGATAATAGTGGTTACTTGTTTAACATCAAATACCCTAAAGATCTTAACGACCATCTACTAGGTACTAGTAATAAGCATCGTATTAGTATTGCTTTTTATTCTTATAATAAAGGTAGCGTCAATGATCCTAAGCTTTTTACTTACGCTTATGTTGACGGTGGGTATCAGGCTCATCATTGGTCGGTTACTAAAGGTAGCTACAGCGAGGTTGAACTTAGGGCTGTGGCTCATGAACTATTTGCGGAAGATTATAGGTACGTTCAAAGTACTTATAATATGGATGATGGTAGGGCGTAAACCCTTTGACTATGCTTTACCATGTAGGGCATCCGCCTTATTATTTATATAGTAAATAAATAATATAAGGAGAATGTTATGAACGACTTAAAAAATTATGTTGATTACGCCCAGCCAGTTATAAAAGCTATACGGGAAAATCACAATGATTTTCACTTACTTCAATACTATACGGTTAGTGCTGAAGACTTAACGGTAAGCGAGGGCTTACTAGAATTTATGACCGAAACTAAAAACCGCCCTGAACACTTCAGCGGTAATATACCTTTAGTGTATGCTCAATGGGGTGAGGAGACTGGTGCTAGTATTGTATTAGTATTAACTGCTGAACAACGTAAATTATTAAGTCCTGAAGTAGCTAATACTATACTGGGTGAACATTATAAACTGTGGGAAGATGGCGTAGTTTATTTACTCATGGACCATGAATATTATTCTGACGTAGCTGGTTTTACGGTCACTGAACAGATTGATCCTACTAACGGTGGGGTGGGTAATGCTATAGATTTTCTTTCTCACACGTTAGGTATACCTTACTTAACTATACAAAATCCTTACTGTGGTCTTGAGTATCATCTTGATATGATGAGCCAATATCCTAACCAAGTTGACCCTGCCGATGAAGACCATATATACTTTAATGCTGACCCAGGAGAAAAACCTGCGTAAAAGCTGTTACCTATATACTACTGTGGAAAAAAGAAAAAACAAAAACAAAATTTCAAGCACTTTAGCCAATAGGGTAATAGGGCATGCTTGATGGACTCTCTCCATTGGTCCTTTTATTAGGGTTATTGGCTGGGGTATTACGGGGCTATTAGCATGTTACAGGTAATAGGGACTATGGTGGGTGGTATATGGTACTAGGTAACATAAAGCATGTGGTAGTATTTAACGAAGACATAGACCTCTCCACTAGACCTATATAGTAAAGAACTAAGAAACCACGGACAAAGACACACCGACCAAAAATATATTACCCTAACACATTGACCATGAACCATGGTCCAAAGACAATAATTCAACGAAATAGCCAATAGCACCAATACGATCCAATATCCACAGATCATGATGTTAATCATCAAAGACACAAAGACAAAGAACCATGGATCATGATCGTGATCTGAAGACACAGGCACCATGGCACATGGCATCTTGATCATGATCTTCTTATTAGGGCACAAAAAAGGGGAGCCGAAACCCCCCTAACCCTAGCCCAATTTACTTGAGCACTAAGCTACCGATTTTTAAATCGTAGTTAAGGTGAGTTTGAGCACCTTTAGGGTAGATAGTAGCATAATGAGCTAAAGCTTTTTCAACGGACATACCGTTAACAGCCTTAGCACGTTTGATATTATGCTCAGCACGTGACTTACCTGAAACATAGGTAAGAGATTTAGCAGCCACTTTAGTAGTAACTGAAGCAGCAGATTTAGTTTTAGTATTTTTCATAATACATTTTCCTTTAAGGGTGAGTTAGTTAGCCATTGACCAGGCACCCTAATAACCTAATCAATAACCTATTATAACCCTGATCTATAAGTAAAGTAAAGTATTATTTTAACATATTTTAGCGAGTAAGAACGAGGTGTCCAGTGATAGTAAGTACTTACTTCGTGGTCCCTGGCGGGAACGAGATCGTCCGCTATCGCGGACACACGATCCATAGATCCACTAGGAGTCGTCGTCGCCACCACCCCCCCCCCCGAGGATCGTCGCCTATCGGCGACAAAGACAAAGACACAAAGACAACAGATCTAACATCTAGATCATGATCTTCTCTATAGTTCTATAATGGGTAATAAAAAAGGGGGCGTAAGCCCCCCGTTTAAATACTAGGTATTATTCTAGTATTAGCCTACCGCCCTTAATATCGTAGTTAAGGTCGGCTTTACCGTAGCCCAAGGTTTTATAATGAGCTAGGGCATTAGCGTAAGTGAAACCACCTACCGCTGAAGCCCTATTGATATTATGAGACGCACCGTTTTTAGTGACGTACTTGAGCTTTGAGTTAACAGACACGCTAGTATTAACGTTAGTAGTAACGCTAGTAGTAGCAACTTTTTTATTATTAGTTTTTGACATAATAATTTACCTATAGGGTTTAGTTAGTTAGTAATAGTAAGTACCCTTTTAACTTACTATACACCTATGATACTAACATTTATAAGTAAAGTAAAGTATTATATTAAATAAAAGTAAAGTATAGTATATAACATTTATATATAAAAACTATACATAAATTGTGGGCTACCGCCCACGGCACACACGCTGACGCGTGACACAGGACGTCTGAGCGCTCCCTAGCGGGACTAGACCACGCCCTAACGGGCGACCACACACGTAAGTAAGTACTTACTATCAAGAAGAAGGACCAACTGCTAGGGTTCTGGGCTCCCCTATCGGGGACACACAGCCCAGCAGAGCTGGGACACAGGCACAGGCACACAGAAACACCCCCCACCCCCCTTATTACAGTTACGCTGTGAGTTTAGCCGTAGCTCGCATTTAGACGCTCATAACAACAAGACTTTACTTTTTGACCTTGATTAGGCTAGAATTAGGGACTCCTTATTAAAATTTTTTGCAAAATTTGCAAGCCTATGAGAGAATATTTTGAATACATAAAACCCGTCTGTCCTCACTCCTTAGAGTCATACAACAACAATAAACTATTAACCATAGACTATGACACACAGTCCATAGAAAATCAATATCAAACCCTAGACCGTTACGACGCAGTTTTATTTAAGTGTCACCCCTCAACGTCTCGCGAGGAACTAATGTCCACAGTCCAAGATCTAAACGACGAACGCCCTAACGCTATGTGGTTTTGGAGCCACCCCATCGACCAACATTATTCAACACCTGTGCCGTCAATTATTATGCAGAATAAAGAAACTTTACAAAAGGCACGTAAAGAGTATAAAATGAAGCTACAGGAGATGGACCATGGCTGAAGGATTCAAAGAAAAACTACAACGACTAAAAGACGAAGAAGCTATGGCTAGGTTAAACAAGTCATTAGCTAGAGATGAAATACTATCGTCATTTGACCGTGGACCTATAGCTGAAGCTGCAATGATGGTAGGCGGTGGTGGTAAGTTTACGGGTCCAGTAAAAGGGCTTCTAAAATTTTTCCCTAGTAAATTAGACAAGGTAGAAGCTTTTCCTGAATTAAAAAAGATGACCGAAATTTTAAAAGGTATGGGCAAAGGTGAACAAGCAGCAGCCATAAAAATACTCAAACCTAAAGTAGCTAAAGATAAATCAAAACTCGAAGCTATCTATAATAATGACATTATGAACAATCCCAACGCGAGCAATCGTGTAGCGTCAATGCTAAATAAAAACCAAGAAGCTTATAGTAAGTTAGATTTATTTTTAGACGGTTTACTAAAACCTAAAGGTATGATGGACGGTGGGGTAGCTAGTTTAATGCCGTTAAAACATGGACTCTAATTTAACTGAACTACCCGAGTCGGTATTAAAAGAACATCTAGAACTAGCCGAAAGGTTAGAACAAATAGAAGAAGTTGAACGCTGTCAAAGTGGCTTTATGAACTTTGTTAAAAACCAGTGGCCAAGTTTTATAGGCGGGGCTCACCATAAAAAGATGGCTGACGCTTTTGACCGTATAGCCACAGGTAAAATAAAACGTCTAATAATCAATATGCCTCCGCGTCACACTAAAAGTGAGTTCGCGAGTCATTACTTTCCTGCGTATCTTGTGGGTCGCAATCCCTCTCTGAAAATACTTCAGGCGACCCACACCGCAGACCTAGCCGTTAAGTTTGGTCGTAAGATTAGGGACTTAATGTTAACGGAAGATTATCAAAAAGGGTTCCCTGATGTATTAATTAACCCAGACTCAAAAGCAGCAGGTAAATGGGAAACCCAAGATAAAGCCAACCCTAAACTAAAAGGCGAGTATTATGCTGCGGGTGTTGGTGGTGCATTAGCGGGTAGGGGTGCGGACTTATTTATAATCGACGACCCGCATTCAGAACAAGACGCCATGAACCCAAAGTCCATGGAAGATACTTATGATTGGTATACTAGTGGTCCGCGTCAAAGGTTACAGCCAGGAGGAGCCATAGTTATAGTTATGACTCGTTGGAACATCAACGACCTTACGGGTAAATTATTAAAAGATGCTGCCCGTGACCCTAAAGCTGACCAGTGGGAAGTTATAGAACTACCCGCCATACTACCTAGCGGTAAACCTTTGTGGCCAGAGTACTGGAAAATAGAAGAACTAGAAGGCGTAAAAGCTAGTTTACGTGGCGGTCCTAAATGGCACGCTCAGTACATGCAGAATCCGACCAGTGAAGAAGGTGCACTAATAAGACGTGAATGGTGGATGGAATGGGATAAAGAAAAACCTCCCGTGTGTGATTACCTTATCCAAAGTTACGATACCGCTTTTTTAAAAAGTTCATCAGCGGACTATTCAGCTATTACCACATGGGGAGTATTTTACCCAGAAGGCACCATAGGTGAAGAACTATACGACGGTACAGTAGCCCACATAATTTTACTAGATTGTATCAAAGGTAAATACTCATTCCCTGAACTTAAAGGCGTAGCCCTAGAACAATATCACGATTGGTCACCCGACGTAGTAATTATAGAAAATAAAGCTAGTGGTATACCGCTTACCCAAGAACTAAGGAATATAGGTATACCCGTACAGAACTTTACTCCTAGTAAAGGAAATGATAAGATTGCTAGAGTTAACGCCAGCACCCCGCTTTTTGAGTCGGGCATGGTATGGGCACCAGATACTAAATGGGCTAATGAAGTTATTGAAGAGTGTGCTGTTTTCCCTGCTGGGGATCACGACGACTTAGTAGATTCAACCACTCAGGCTATGCTTAGGTTTAGACAAGGTGGATTCGTTAGATTACCTAGTGACTGGGAGGAAGAAGAACTATACTACAAACGTAAAGTAAGTTATTATTAACCATGGCTATAGAAAAAGACCAAACAAACATTGATCAAAACGGCGCAATAGACATAGAGATTATGGACATGCTACAAGGTCAAGCACCCCAAGAAGACATGGGGATGGAAGTACAGCTTCCCGAAGAAATGAATATACAAGGCGATATGACTTCTGCTTTTGAAATAGGTCCCGACGGCAACGTCATACCTATGTTTGAATCAGAATCAATAACCGCTACCGATCATCAGGCTAATCTTGCTGAGACACTAGACTCCTCAGACTTATCCACATTAGCTAGTGAACTTTTAGAAGCTTATGATTCAGACAAAGAATCTCGACAAGATTGGCTTGATACCTTTAGTAAAGGTTTAGACCTACTAGGTATTAAAACTGAAGAGAGGGAAGAACCATTCCCTGGAGCCACTGGTGTTCATCACCCATTATTAAGTGAAGCTGTCACCCAGTTTCAGGCTCAGTCTTATAAAGAACTATTACCTCCTGGTGGTCCAGTAAAAACTAGAGTCATGGGGGCAGAAACCCCAGAAGTAGCTGGTCAAAACCAGCGTGTCAAAGAATTTATGAACTATCAAATAACAGAAGTCATGAAAGAATATGACCCTGAAATGGATAGTTTACTGTTTTACCTACCTTTAGCGGGTAGTGCATTCAAAAAAGTCTACTATGATAACTTATTAGGTAGGGCTACCAGCCGTTTAGTCAAGGCTGAGAACTTAGTAGTAGCTTATGAAACTGTAGATTTAGAGACTAGCCCACGTTTTACCCACACTATGACCATGACGGGCAACGATTTAAAGAAATTACAGCTAAATGGTACTTACCGTAGTGTAAATATAGGTGAAGCTAACCCCGATGTAGACTATAACGAAGCAAAAGAGAAGATGGATGAGCTACAAGGTATAGCTCCATCAATGACAGACTACGATGAATACACAGTTTTAGAGATGCATGTCAATTTAGAGCTGTCAGAAGTTGATGATTATGGCTTTGCGGTGCCTTATGTAGTAACAATACTAGAAGAACAGGGTGAAATACTGTCAATAAGGCGTAATTGGGAAGCAGAAGACGAATTATTCAATAAAAAAGAGTATTTTGTACATTATAAGTTCCTTCCAGGGCTAGGTTTTTACGGATTTGGGCTAATTCACATGATTGGAGGACTAACTAAGTCCGCAACCGCGATTTTACGCCAATTAGTAGACGCTGGTACACTAAGTAACCTCCCCGCAGGGTTTAAAGCACGTGGAATGAGAGTACAAGGCGAAGATGAACCACTTAGACCAGGAGAATTTAGAGATGTTGACGTTCCAGGGGGCGTAATACGTGATGCTTTGATGCCTTTACCTTATAAAGAGCCAAGTAACGTATTAAGTCAGTTATTAGGCGTAATTATTGACTCTGGAAGACGTTTTGCTTCAATTGCGGACATGAATGTCGGTGATATCGGCTCTCAACAGTTACCAGTAGGTACTACAGTCGCTATGTTAGAAAGGGGCAGTAAAGTTATGAGTGCTATACATAAACGTATGCATTATGCCCAGAAAAAAGAATTTAGGCTACTAGCTAATATATTTAGTAAGAGTTTACCTCCCGTTTACCCTTATGAAGTACCAGGAGCCAGTAGAGAAATAAAAGCCACTGATTTTGACGCTAAAGTTGACATAGTCCCCGTAAGTGACCCAAACATATTCAGTATGGCACAAAGAGTAATGTTAGCCCAACAAGAACTAGAAATGGCTAGAGCAGCACCAGAAATACATGATTTACGTGAAGCCTATAGGCGTATGTACGAAGCTCTAGAAGTTAAAAATATTGACAGCTTATTACCGCCACAAGCTGAAGTACCAGCCCGTGACCCAATAACAGAGCAACAAGCAGTACTAACAGGACAACCTATACAGGCGTATGTATTCCAAAATCACGATGCTTATATTGCTAGTCACACTTCATTCCTACAAAACCCAATGGTACAACAAAACCAAAGTGCCACGGTTGCGATTCAAGCTAATATACAAGAACATCAGGCTATGAAGTATAGACAACAGATTGAACAAGCTATAGGTCAACCGTTACCACAAATGGGCGAAGGTGAAATGCCACCAGAAGTAATGAACCAGATAGCAACCGCAGCAGCACAAGCTACCCAGCAAGTAACAGGACAAGAACAGGCATTAATACAAGCACAACAAAACGCTCAAGTAGAACCGTTAGTACAATTAAAACAAGCTGAAATACAACAGAAATCACAAAGCGATCAATTAAAAGCTGAAGTTGACCTACTAAAACAACAATCAACCGAAGCTATAGCAGAAATGAAAATAGCACAACAAAGAGAACAAGCCTTAATAAAAGAAAAAGAAGGTATGCGTAAAGATTATCGTGATATACTAAAAGATGTAAGAGATTCAGATACTAGGACTAAAGGTGTATAATGTTAAATAAAGCTAATTTTGAAGAGATGATGGGTGGCAACGCTAACCGTAGACGCATGAGAAACGGTGGTGAAGTACCTAAAGGCTATCATAGAATGCCAGACGGGTCTATAATGAAAGATTCAGATATGGTGAAGAAAACTAAAGGTGGGTCAATGACTAACACCAAAAAACATTTAAGGAGACCGTAATGAATAGAGGTATGAAGAAAATGAACCGAGGCGGTGAGTCTAAGAAAATGAACCGAGGCGGTAAAGCTAGTAAAAAGAGGGGAATGGCTAAAGGTTGTGGTAAAGCAACTAAAGGCAAGGGGTATAATAAGTAATGGCTAAGAAAAAAGGATTAGACGGTAAAGCATGTTGGAAAGGATACAAGCAAATGGGCACTAAAATGAAAGGCGGTAAACGTGTAGACAACTGTGTAAAAATGTCTCACGGTGGAGCTTTACACGGTGGTCAGAAAAAACTTGACAAAAATAAAGACGGTAAATTATCAGGTGCTGATTTTAAAATGATGCACAAAGGCGGTGAAGTAATAGCTGGTAATGCTAATCGCAGAAGAGCGCAAAACCATGGCTAGAGCTAAGCCAAGAAGAGGAAAAGCTAAAGTTAAGGTAACTAAATCTGGTAAAAGAGTTAGTTACGGACAAGCAGGCAAAGCTAAAGGTGGTGGTCCTAGGGTAAAACCAGGAACATCCAAAGGTGACTCTTACTGTGCTAGAAGCTTAGGAATTAAAAAGAGGTTGTCTAAAAAGAAGAGGAACAACCCAAACACTCCTAACAATCTATCAAGAAAAAGATGGAAGTGTAGTGGTGCTAAATCTAGAAAAAAATAATGTTAGATAAACTGCGTAAACAGATTATTGAACGACAAGAGCAACTTAAAGAAACTCTTGCAGGTGGTGGAATACAAAACTTTGAAAGTTATCACAAGATAGTAGGCGAAATATCAAGTCTGTCGTTTACTCTCTCACTTATAAAAGACTTGCATAAGGATAATGACGAATAATGTCAAAAAATATAGAAGCCTTCGGTTCAGGCGGAGAACCAATCCCTAATAAAGTAGAACGATTCACGGATATCAAGGAACCGACACCCAGTGTTACTCCAGAAAGTGTCCATGAAGATGAGGATCTACAATCAAAACTCCCTAAACCTACGGGATACAGAATATTAATATTACCTTTTAGTCCTAAACAAAAGACGAAAGGTGGTATTTATTTAGCAGACTCAGTGTTAGAAAAAGAACGTATCGGCACTAATGTTGGGTTTGTGGTAGCACTTGGTCCAGACGCATACCGTGACGGGAATAAATTCCCTGAAGGGGCATGGTGTCAAGATAGAGATTGGGTGATGTTTGGAAGGTATGCAGGAGCTAGACTCAAAATTGAGGGTGGCGAACTGCGTTTATTAAACGATGATGAAATTTTAGCTGTTGTCTCCAATCCCGAAGACATACACTCAGCTTAATTAATTACGCACATATAAGGAGAATAACATGGCAGAAGAAGCTATGCAAGCAATAGAAGAAGAGGATGAAGGGACTGAAGTTGAACTACCAGAGAGTGAAACTGAAGAAACTGAACCAGAAGCGAAAGCAGAAAAAGAAGAAGTAACTAAATCTGGTCAGGAAGACGAGATTGAAGATTACAGCGAAGGCGTTAAAAAACGTATAAATAAACTAACCTATAAGGTTAGGGAATCAGAAAGAAGAGAACAAGCAGCCATAGAATATGCTCAATCTGTTCAAGATGAATTAAATAAAACTAAAAATAAACTTTCAAAAACTGATAAGAACCTATATGATGAATATAGTACACGAGTATCTTCAGAACTAAACTCGGCACAGGAGAGATACAAAAAGGCTTATGAATCAGGAGATACAGACGCTTTATTAGAATCTCAAAAAGATTTAGCCAAGTTAGCAGTTGAGGAAGAAAGCTTAAAAAGGGTAAAACCTGAAGCCGAAACCGAAACAGAAGTTACTCAAGGTGAGCAACAGGTAGCTCCTAAATGGACTCAACCTGCCCAGCAACAACAACAGGCTCCACAGCCTGATCCAAAAGCGAAAGCTTGGGCAGAGAAGAATGAGTGGTTTGGGGATGACCTAGCTATGACAACTGCAGCTTTTGCGTTCCATAGACAGCTTACAGAAGGTGAAGGTTATGACCCTACTTCTGATGAATATTATAAAGAAGTAGATAAAAGACTTGCTGAGTCTTTCCCTCATAAATTAGGGAATACTCAAAAAGAAGTGAGAGAGACGGTAGCTGGTTCTAGCAAAGGTGTTGGAACTACTAGAGCTCGATCACGTAGAACTATAAAACTCACACCGAGTCAAGTAGCAATAGCGAAAAGATTAGGTGTGCCACTAGAAGAATATGCTAAGCATATTAAGGAGTAGAAAAAATGGTAGATAAAGATAATAATACTACTAACTCAGATCGAACTCCACGATCTGCTGAAAGTCGAGATAAAATTTCTCGTCGTAAACCTTGGCAACCCCCGTCTTTGTTAGACGCACCTCCCCCACCGCAGGGCTATGTATACAGATGGATACGAGAGTCAATGATAGGGCAGAACGATCCAGCGAATATGTCAAAACGTATTCGTGAAGGTTGGGAACCCGTAAGAGCTGAAGATCATCCAGATTTTGAAGCTCCTAGTATTGATGATGGTAAACACGCTGGTGTCATAGGAGTTGGTGGCTTAATTCTCGCTAAGATACCCAAGGAGACTGTTGATGAAAGGAGAGCTTACTATCAAAACGTAGCTGACCAACAGATTCAAGCAGTTGATAATGATCTTATGAGAGAAAGTAATCAAGTGATGCCTATTAGTACTCCTAATAGATCATCCAAGGTTACATTTGGTAAAGGTGGTTCTTAATTTATATTAAGGACTTTAATAAAATTTATTTTTATAAGGTGAATTAAAATGGCAAATACAAACGCCCCAGATGGATTCACACCAGCTTATCATATGTCAGGTGGCGTAATCAGACCTTCAGAGTTTGCAATAGCAAGCGGAACTAACGCATCAATCTTCTCAGGTGATGTTGTTAATCTTTCTAGTGGTTTGGTTATCCAAGGTACAGCAACAGGTACCCCACTCGGCGTATTTTACGGTGTAGAATACCAAGCAACAGATGGTTCAGTAGTGTTTTCGAACATGTGGACTGCAGACGTTGCGACTTTAGGTGCTGCGAATGCTAAAGCATTTGTTTATGTTGATCCAGATATTGTTTATGAGGCTCAGTCTACTGGGACTCCTACTCAAGCATCTATCGGCACAACAAATACTATTAGTACTACCGCAGGTAATACTTCAACAGGTCGATCAAAAGAAGGTGTGACAACTACAACTTCTAGTGGTATTGCGACAGTAGTAGGCTTCCCAGATAAGCCAAACAATTCTATTGGTCAATACGCTAGAGTGTATGTAACATTCCCAGCTTCTGTATTCGGCAATAGCTAAAAGGTGATATACAATGGCAATTAATAGAGCTCAACTAGTAAAAGAACTCGAACCAGGACTAAATGCACTTTTTGGTCTTGAGTACGACAGATACGAAAACGAACATACTGAAATCTTTGATACAGAGAATTCAGACAGAGCGTTTGAGGAAGAAGTAATGTTATCAGGTTTCGGTCAAGCCCCAGTTAAAGGCGAAGGCGCATCCGTAACTTATGATACAGCACAAGAAACTTTCACAGCAAGGTACAGCCACGAAACTGTAGCTTTAGCATTTGCGTTGACTGAAGAAGCAATAGAGGACAACCTTTATGACAGCTTATCTTCAAGATACACAAAAGCTTTAGCTAGATCAATGGCTACTACTAAGCAAGTGAAAGCAGCAAATGTACTGAATAATGGTTTCTCAACTTCCTTCCCAGGAGGCGACGGCAAACCACTCATGACAACTGATCACCCTACCTTATCAGGTGGAGATCAATCTAATGAGCCAGCAACAGCTGCTGATCTTAATGAAACTTCATTAGAAAACGCGATGATCGACATATCACAATTTGTTGATGAAAGAGGCATTAAAGTAAATGTTCAAGCAAGAAAACTAATTATACCACCTCAACTACAATTTGTAGCTGAGAGAGTTTTAAAAACTCCAGGTAGAGTTGGTACTTCTGATAATGACATTAACGCTATGAAACAGATGGGAATGCTCCCTGATGGATATACTGTTAATCATTACTTGACTGACACAGATGCATTCTTTATCAAAACAGATGCACCTAACGGATTAAAACATTTCGTTAGATCTCCTATGTCAACAGGCATGGAAGGTGATTTTGAGACTGGTAACGTTAGATACAAAGCAAGAGAAAGATATTCTTTCGGCTTCAGTGACTGGCGTGGAATCTACGGTTCCCCAGGAGCATAATTCGTTCTTCGAATTTTTAAGGGAGCTTCGGCTCCCTTTCTTTTTTACAGAATAAGGTATATCATTTAGTTCTAGGATATATTAACTTGTTCTACAGACTGACCTAGCAGACAAGCCAAGACGGTAGAACTTATTTCCCAGGAGGAAATTATGGCAAAATCAACATTCTCTGGTCCTATCCAGTCACTAGCAGGATTTATTTCAGCAGGTAACGCTAACGTAGTTAGTTTAACTGCAGACACAACATTAACAGTAGCAGATCATGCTGGTAAAGTTCTTGTATGTAACGACGCAGACGGTAAATTTACTTTACCAACTATTGTTGCTACAGCTCCAGGAAGCAATGAAGACCCTAACCAGTCAAATAACTTAGGTGCTACTTTTACTTTTATAGTAGTCACAGCAGCAACAGATATGGATATTCTAACCGATGGCACTGATAAGCTAGTAGGTGGGTTATACACTGGTGTTACTAACGCTACTGGTAAAACATTTATTTCAGGTGCATCTAACGATGTCATCACAATGAACGGAACAACTAAAGGCGGATTAGCTGGTAGTATTGTAAAATGTACAGCCATGGCTAGTGCTAAGTATGCTGTAGAAGGCATTATTTTAGGATCAGGAACTTTAGTAACTCCATTCGCTGACGCTTAATAGGAGATAACTTATGGCAGACGCAGTAACCTCAACAACAATTGTTGATGATGATAGAAAAGCGGTTATACAATTAACCAATACTTCAGACGGTACAGGCGAGTCAGCTGTAACTAAAATTGATGTAAGTGCTTTAGCCACTAGAAAATCAGACGGTGCAACTTGTACTGGTTGTAAATTAGCTAAAGTTACTTACACAACTTTTGGTATGAGTGTAAAACTACTTTGGGACGCTACTACAGACACTATTTGTTTAGATTTAAACGAAAATTATAGTGATCAGTTAGATTTCACAGAGTTTGGTGGAATACAAAATACATCTGGTTCTGGTAAAACAGGTGATATAAACCTGACTACTACAGGACATGCTAGTGGAGATTCTTACGTTATTGTTTTAACAGTAATTAAAACCTTCTAGTAATGGCTACTTCTGGCACTAAAACGTTTAAGCTTAGTATAGCAGACACTATAGAAGAAGCATACGAACTAGCTGGTATAGAATTAAGAACTGGGTATGATGCAGAAACTGCAAGGCGTTCATTAAATATTATGTTCGCTGATTGGTCTAATAGAGGTGTTAATCTTTGGACAATAGATCAAATTAGTACGAGTCTTACTACAGGTACAGCTAGTTATACTCTCAATGCGTATGATATAGATATAGTTTCTGCTATAGTTAAAGTTACCGACAGTAGTGGTAATTCTACTGATTTAGGCGTAGAACGTATAGGCAGAACAGAGTATCTCAATATACCAGACAAAACAATACAAGGCAGACCTACTCAAATCTTTTTAGACAGGCAAACTACTCCTGTTCTTAAAGTGTGGCCAACTCCAGATAACGTTTCAACCTACACTATAGTAGCTAATACAATACAAAGAATTGATGACGCATCAGCTTCTAATCAAGACCCTGAAGTACCTTCAAGGTTTATTCCTTGTATGGCTAGTGGTTTAGCTTACTACTTAGCATTAAAAAAGAACCCAGAAAAAGCTGGTATCCTGAAACAGCAATATGAACAAGATTTTCAGCTTGCTGCTCAAGAAGACAGAAATAGGGCTTCTTTACATCTCACTCCTGCTAGGAGCTCTTATTAATGGCGTATGCTGCTGGTAAAAAATCTTTAGGTAGGTGTGACAGATGTGGGTTTGTTTACGATTACCTTGAACTTAAAAAAGAATGGAACAATTTAAAAGTTTGTCAAGAATGTTACGAGCCTAAACACCCACAACTTGACCCTGTAGTTCATAGAGTAGATCCAGAAGCTTTAAGAGAACCAAGACCTACAGAACCGACCCCTACTATACATTTAGGTAAAGTCATAGTTTCAAACCCAGTTGATTCTAACGGAGTAAGTTCACCTATTATGTGGTCACAAAACAGTAATACAATAGGTACTCAATTCACAATGATTAAATTAACAGCTACCTTAGGTAGCGTAACTATAGTAACATAATAGAATGAGCTGGACAAAATCGACATTAAAGACTGCTATACAAGACTATATAGAAAGTACAGAAACTTCTTTGGTTAATAACATAGACAACTTTATAAAAAGTACAGAAGAAAAAATATTAAAATCAGTTCAACTTGATGTTTTTAGAAAAAACGTTACAGGTACAAGCACAGCTAGTAATACATACCTAGCTATGCCTAGTGATTTTTTAGCCCCTTTTAGTTTAGCAGTCATTGATAGTGATAGTAACTACAACTATTTAAAATTAAAACATGTAACTTTTATACGTGATTATCAGCCAAGTACAACTGCAACGGGCACACCAGAATATTACGCTGAGTTTGATGAAAACACTTTTATACTAGCCCCAACACCTAATAGCGATTTTACATTTGAACTGCATTATTTTTACCGACCAGCTTCTTTAACTAGCGGAAATGACAGTTACACCACTTGGTTATCGGAGAATGCTATGAACGCTCTCTTGTATGGTTGTTTAGTAGAGGCTTGCACGTATTTGAAAAATTTTGAAAGTATTCCAGTTTATGAACAACGTTTTCAGGAAGCTTTGACTTCACTTAAAAATTTAGGTGAAGCTAAAAGTACAAGGGATCAATATAGATATGATGAAATAAGGAGACAACCTCAAGCATGATAGAAGTAGACACTAAAGCAGGGCTAGGCAACATAGGTGTAGCTACTACAGATTTTAAAGGGCACAGCCCTGAATTTTGGGCTGAACGTTGTACAGCTAGAATCTGTGGAATATCTGATAATGCAGCTCCACACATCCGACAACAAGCTGAAGCGTATAGACTAGCTATTTATGAACAAGTATTATATCATATTAAACAAGCAATCAACAGTCAGGTAGTAACCATAAATGGGGAACTTACCTTACAAGGTCATGAAGACATGGCTAAGATAATAAAGGAGCTTTAAAAAATGGCAATAACATCAACATTAACAACTAGTTTTAAAAAAGAACTTTTAGAAGCTACACATAACTTTTCTGCTTCAGGCGGTAATAGTTTTAAATTAGCTTTATTCACTAGTTCAGCGTCACTAGGAGCAACTACAACTGCATATTCAACTTCTAATGAAGCTAGTGGAACTAACTACACTGCAGGAGGATCAGCACTAACTAACATAGCTCCTACTTCAAGTGGTACCACTGGGTTTACAGATTTTTCTGACCTTACTTTTAGTAGTGCTACCGTAACTGCTAGAGGGTGTCTTATTTATAATGACACCAATAGTGATAAAGCAGTAGCATCAATCGACTTTGGTGGAGATAAAACATCTACCGCAGGCGATTTTACTATAGTTTTTCCAGCAGCAGCAGCAGACACAGCGATTATACGTATAGCCTAAAATGGCTGAGTTCCTTAACGGTTGGAGTCGAGGCACCTGGGGACAACTCGATTATGGTCAATCAGCAGTTCCTCTTTCAATAACCGCACCCGCAGCAGGTTCAGTAGGTACACCAATCGTAGCAGTAAACGCACAAGCTGTAGCTACAGTGGGTGGAGTTACCGCTAGTCTAGGTACAGTAAACGTTACTATTCAAGCCGAAGCTAACGTAACACCTACAACTTTATTAGCAGCAGGTAATCTAGGTACAGCTACAACAACTTCAGTAAATAATATTAGCGTAAGTGGTTTAAGTAGCACTTCAGCTTTAGGCACA
>JAAHTH010000556.1_pt1 | contig 35158 bp, 31 predicted proteins | sample 6116091 | NCBI WGS metagenome assembly JAAHTH01 (sample SAMN13939990, study PRJNA603662) | sponge metagenome | isolation source: marine sponge | host: Mycale hentscheli | place: New Zealand | collected 2006
GCAATTTCTACGCACGGTTGCGCAAGGCAATAAAAAGCACCATAGAAAGCCGAATAATGAAAAACAGCAACAGTTCGGGATTGACGTATTGGGACGATTAGATATGCTGAAGGAGTATTTACACGCTCAACCGAACCGCTTTTTTTTGCTCTTGCGCGTGTGTAGGAGACTTCATGTCCAGTTCAAATCAGTCAGTCGATGCTCCACTTGAGCGCAAAGTCGGAGAGCGCAGAACGCATCACAGGGCACTTCTGCTCTATGCTATGCAAGCAGAAAACAAAAGGAGCGTTCGAGCAGTCGCAAGAGCAATCGGGATTTCAGAAGGCACTGCCAGAAACTGGAGAAAGAAAAGCGAGTGGGATTCCAGAATTTCTCATCATGCAGAACTCGCTGATGCTGTTGCTCTTGCTGTTTACCGACGTGAGTACTTGGCTGACTTTGGAAAAATAGAATTAAAACACATTGCCAAAAATGTAGTTCAGCCAATTGCGAGTGGAGACTTGGACAGCGATGAAGCCAAGGTTCAGCATGAAGCCACAGTTGCGGCAAGCAAGGCAGTAGGTAAGAGCATGCAAGCAGTTGAGCAAGCAACAGTTCAAGCAATTGCAGATCATCGGAGAGATGTTCGAGATGATGCTGACAGGCATGTAAGATTGCTTGATGCCAGTCTGGGGCTGATTGCCAGAAAGCTTAAGGCAGACGAAGTTCGTGTAAGTGTACGAGATATTCCTGTATTGCTTGAATGCCGAGACAAGCTAGTAAGCATCATCAACGGAACGCATCAGGCAGGTGGAGCACTTGCAGTTGAAAGCGTACGAGTGAAGCAAGCTAGGAAGAATGGAACAGACATCATTGAGGCCATGAGGGAGGACGCTGAAGAACTGGTTGTGATTTTGAACGCCCTGTCTGCAACTAATGACAATTCGAGTTTCAATGGAGCTGACAGCGATGTGGAAAACGCAATTGCCTAGCGTTGTTAGACTGGATTGCAAAGCGAGCGAGCGATTGTCTAGGAAGCACGCGCACTTTGAGCGCCTCGATGATTCGAAAGGGCGCGGGGTGCTCTGCGTGCTAGGTCGAGCACCGAGGTATGGCATGGACTCTTCAAAATCAATTTGGCCAAACCCAGCGTTCTACGCACTTTGAAAATTTAATTTGTAGAAAAGTTTTGAGCTACGCACCAAGGAAGCAACATGATCAACAAAGACCTGATAGACGTAAATACAAGCCCCCTACAAGTGAGCGCAGAGCACAACTGTATCAAGACAGTCACAGTGGCTGGACCCAATAAAGAGGGCGATAGACGCTTCTACTTAGACGCGAAAACGCTTCAAGAACTGCTAGACATAGCCAAATCAAGCATTGTTCAGCGTGTACAAATAGACAGAGCCGGTGTGCAGGTTAAGCTATTTCAGCGAAAGGACGGTCACACTTATGAAGTCTGGAAAATAGTCGGTCTACAGCCAAAGCCAGAAAGCACGATGGACGGACTGTTCGCAAAACAATAAGTCTTGTGATAACCTTTACTCGCATCTGGAGATGAAAATGGATCTATCTGTCGTTGAAATGTTTCCAACCTTGCAAGGGGAGGGGAGTTTAACGGGCACGCCAGCTGTATTCTTGAGACTGTCGGGGTGCAATATGTGGAGCGGTCTTGAGAAGCATCGAGACAAAGGAAAGGGGCATTGTGCTCTTTGGTGTGATACGCAATTTGCCAAGGGGCACAAGATGGATCCCGAACACATTGCAGACAATATTAGGGCAATCACTGCTGGTTGGCTTGCTCCTGCGGTTGTTGTCACCGGAGGGGAGCCGTTGTTGCAGTTGCGCAGGAAGGGAGCTGTAAGAACTCTTGAGCTTCTCAAGCGTGATGAAATTTTCCTTTGCCTAGAAACCAACGGGACAGTTGAATGTGATGCCGTCGATTTGTTTGATCACGTAACAGTTTCACCAAAGGCACTTAAGGGTGATCCACAGTGTCTTGATCACATCGTGCTTCGCAGAGGGGATGACTTAAAAGTAGTCGCGCCACAGTGGGGTAGGCATGAGTTAGTAGAGATGGGAAATTGGAATTTCAAACACAAGTATGTCCAGCCTTGTGATCCGGGTGAAATCGGGGGCATGTACGAGAGCAGCATGCAAGCCATTGACATCGCTCAATCCATGGGCTGGAAAGTAAGCATACAGACTCACAAGTTACTTGGTCTGCCATAGGAGAAAACAATGGAATCTAATATCGTTGACGGGTTGAAGCACTTAGTTGTTCCAATCCAAGCCCTAAACTTCGACCCGAAAAACACCAGAAAGCACGATGAGCGCAACTTAACTGCCATCAAAGCCAGCTTGACAAAATTTGGACAACGCTTGCCTGTGGTTGTTCAGAAAAACGGGATGATTGTCAGAGCAGGAAATGGGCGACTAGAAGCAATGAAGGAAATGGGCTGGAGTGAAGTCGCCGCTCTCATTGTTGATGAAGATGATGTAAACGCAGTCGCTTTCAGTATTGCTGACAACCGTTCTGCCGAGCTTGCGGAGTGGGATTTCGGAGAGTTGAGTGAAGCTCTGAACATGCTTGGCGAATCAGATCCGAGTTTAGATTTAGAATCTCTTGGTTGGAGTGATTCTGAAATTGAAGGCTTATCTTTGGCTGATAGTTGGGATGACTTTGATTTCGAGAATAGCGAAGGATTGGGCGAACGTGAATCAAGCGCGGGTTCAGTTCAGATAAAGTTCACTGCCAAGCAGTTTGATGCGATTCAAGAGGCGGCAAACAAGTGCGGTTTTGATGGCTTGCCTGACGCTGCAAGCATCACAGAGCTGTGCACCATGGTGAGGCACGTAGACTGATGCTTAATGTTCTAGTCAGCTATGCCTTTATGAGTGAACGAATGATTTCGCTGATTGCGGCGACGCAGGGTTTTATAAGATGGACGCTGGATAGCGGCGCGTTCACTGCATACCAGTCAGGACAGACCATACCTCTTGAAGAATACATGGACTTCTGTGAAGAACACGCGCACCTTTTTGACCACTATGTCGCACTTGATGTCTGTGAAAACCCAAAAGCAACCAAGGTGAACATAGAAACAATGGTCAAGAGGGGACTCAAGCCAATGGCTGTTCTCACGACTGAAAACTCTATCAGTGAGGCCAAAGATCTTGCCAGCATATCGAACGCTCTTTGTGTCGCGGGTGGCACTGTTCAGCCAATGAAGAAATATAGCACACGAATAGCCAAGGTTCGAGATGTGGTTGGTCCTGACGTTTGGCTTCATGGCTTGGGATTCGGGAGGGGAATGAAGGTCGGCAGCACACAGATCAACGCGGTTGATGCCAGCAGTTGGGAGGAGGGGCTTAGGTGGGGGAACTTCGGCTACTTTGTTAAGGCTATTGGGGTAAAGTCAAAGAGCTGGCAGGAGATCATCAAAACACCTTGGGACAAGTTAGATCCCGAGATTAAATCAGCTTTGGTTTCGTTGAATTTGAAAAAAAGACATCTGGCAAACAAAAACAGCATCAACCGGGGGTCAGTCAGCCTTGTTGGCATTTACACAGCATATTCTTGGCTGAGGTTCACGGCGGCCCTTCAAGAAAAGGGTGTCAGGTTTAACTTTGCCACCCCCGGATATAACCTTGTCTTTATGAACCTTATCATCGCGGCCAAGTATGGAACGCTCAAGGGCATACGTTGGGACGACTGCTTGAAGGACCAGCCGTTTGCGAAAGAGACATTCCACGATAGAGAAAAACTTCTCATTGATTGCGTCAAAGCATCAAAAAATTGCGCCAAGATATTTAACATCAAATGAGCCATTGTCGGCTTTGAAACTGGAGAATGAACAAATGAAGCCAACATTTGAAGAAGCAGAAGAAGCGGTAAGACTGTTGTTAGCATACGCAGGCGATGACCCAACCAGAGAGGGTCTATTGGACACTCCTAAGCGCGTCGTGAAGGCGTATAGCGAGTGGTTTGGTGGATATGACGAAGACCCCAAAGAACTGTTGAGCAGAACTTTTGAGGAGAGCGGAGGGTACGACGAGATTGTTGTTCTGAAGGACATTCGTCTTGAAAGCCACTGCGAACATCACATGGTTCCCATCGTGGGAAAGGTTCATATTGCCTATTTGCCGAACGACCGTGTCGTTGGCATTTCAAAATTGGCCAGAGTTGCCGAAGCATACGCGAAGCGTCTACAGATTCAGGAAAAACTTACGGCGCAAATCGCTGACGCGATTTGCTATGCATTGGATCCTAGAGGTGTGGCTGTAATTGTTGAAGCGGCGCACTTGTGCATGACGACACGGGGAGTAAGAAAGCCGGGAGTGAACATGGTGACAAGTGCGATGCGAGGGGCGTTCAGGGATGACAGCACAGCCAGAGCAGAAGTTGTAGCGTTGATGAGGTGAGAGATGTCGAAGCTTACATACACGAGCAGCAAAACTTTCAAGGGTTACCCATGCGCCCACAGGCGGCACAGGCATGACGGTCATTGCGCATTCGTCCACGGGTACAGCCGGAGCTTCACTATTTGGTTTGAGTGCAGCGAGAGGACCGATAATGGCTTCGTCATGGACTTTGGGCACCTTAAAGAGGTCAAGGCTTGGCTTGAGGACAAATTCGACCACACGCTTCTGCTAGACGCGTCAGATCCGCTCATGGATTCGTTTGTTGAACTGGAGGGTCAAGGGGCTTGCAAGCTAACAGTCTTTGATGATGTTGGAATGGAGGGAACATCGAAGTATGTCTATGACTATGTGAGCGAGTGGCTGAAAGGAAAAACGAATGGGCGTGTGTGGATCACAAGCGTTGAATGTCGTGAAAATGAAAAGAACAGTGCTAAAATCTGTCGAGGTTAATCATGGATCACGTTTTTCATATATTCGGGGGAGGGTGCGGCGAGCATTTGATCTGGCCTTGGGTAGCTGCAACTGTCAGCGGAACAAGTGGTACGGCTGTTTTTTTAAGAGCGTTCGTTTGGCATAAATCCAGCAAAAAGAAAGACAATGATTGAAAACTTACACAGCACACTATCAACGCTGAATGCCATGTACCCATTACTTGGAATGGCAATCAGCGAACATCAAAACACTCGCGGAAAGCCGTTGCAGTTTAGGGACATGCCGTATTTGATAGAGATGTATAAAGACATTCCAAACTTGGATGAAGTGTGTGTAAGAAAGGCGGTACAGACAGGGGTCAGTGAATTATGTATTCAGCTCGCACTGCATAAAAGCGGCTGGAACGGAAGGATCGTTGCCTACTGTCTGCCCACGTATAGCATCAGGGATCGATTTGTTAAAAACAGAATAGACCCGGTTTTGGCTTCAGTTGCGGCATACAGGGAGCGATGCCCGAATGGGTCTAGAGTTCTGGAGAAAGGTGGAACAGCTAGAAGTGGAAATCTAAAAATGAAGCAGTTCGGCGATGGCAGAATGATGTTCCTCGGCAGTAATACAACAGGAGATTTCGTAGAATTTTCTGCCGACACCCTGATTATAGACGAGTACGACCAGTGTGATCCGGCTAACCTAAGCAAAGCAAGGGACAGACTTCGTGCAAGTCCGTACCCACAAGAAGTGAAGCTTGGCAACCCTACACTGCCAAGAGTTGGCATCAGCCGATTATATGAAGAAAGCGATCAAAGAAAGTTCTGCTTCAAATGCGAGCACTGTGGAAAACTACAGCCCGTTGACTGGTTCAAAAATGTTGTTTTTCAAGATGACAATGGCGATTGGATGCCTCGCGACAGGGAACGGTGGACTGGACTGGACGCAACCAAGGCAAAAAGAGCAAACAAGCGAAACGACATCCGTCCGGTGTGTACGTTTTGTGGCAAGTTCTACAACAGGCAGAGAACGGGGTGTCAATGGCTTGCCACTTATCCCGGCAGAAGCGTTCGGGGATACACCATGAGTCGACTAGACGTGTTGAGCGACGACCTATGGATGCTCTATATGGAATGGATGAGGGTTCAGGGTGATAGTGAAAGCTTGTCTAGCTTCTACACGAGTGTCTTGGGAATACCGTTTGAATTCAGCGGAGCGAAAGTCACTCATGCGATGCTTGGCGACAGCGCAACGAGTAATGCCTTGGATTATCAAGGCGGGGAAAAATACAGAGACAGAGTGGTTACTGCTGGAATAGATGTTGGTAGCGTCCTAAACATAACTATCAGCACAATTGACGAAGTTGATGGGAAGCCGGTAAGAACAGCCCGGTGGGTGGGGGCTGTCAGAAGCTTTGAATCGGCGCGTGAGATTCTACAGCGATATCATGTCAAGCTGGCTGTCATTGACGCTGCTCCAGAGATGCGCAAATCACAAGAGCTTCGGGATTACTTTATAGATCACGGCGGCACAATGGTGTACCTATGCAGATTTTATCCAACACAAAGAGTCGGTACTCAAAGATACGGGCTAAAGATGGACTATCAGGCACAAGTCGTCACAGTAGACAGAACCGCTGTTTTCGATGCGACGTTTGAGGACATCATAGAAAAGCGCAGAGTATTCCCGGATGACATTTTCACGGTTATGGGATGGAGCGATCAGATGCGTGTACCTACTCGCGTCCTGAACGAGCAGAAGGGTCGCATCATATGGGAAAGCGGCAACGGAGCCGACCACTACAGACTTTCTGATATTTATGATAGAGTGGCCTATGACTTGCTTGAGCTAGGAGGGAGCTATTCTGTCCTAGACAAAGAATGAATTTGAGAGGTGATTGTGTCGAGACCAAGCTTGCAAACAGGAGACACTGGAAACGATGTTGCTTATATGCAATCAAAACTCAATTTGAAAGGATATAAAGTTGCGTCAGACGGCTTTTTTGGCAGCAAGACGTTTGATGCTGTTGTTAACTTTCAAAGGAAAAACAACCTACAGCCAGACGGCGTGTGTGGGACAAACACTTGGAGCGCACTTGAAAGTTCAGACAAGCAATACAGTGCAGACGAGATGGTGAATTGGGGTCGAGTTGTAGAGCTTCTGCCTAACTTTTATAAGCAACGCTATCAACTAAGTGGGGCACAGTGTCCATCAAACCCGCCGGGAATGTCGCTTCGTAATATCGGAGACGAAACCACTAACTGCGTTCAGTTCACTGCTTGGCTTGTGAGCAATGTGTTTGCTGGTGTAAAGTTCAGCAATCAGCAGTGGAAGAAATGGATGGTAAGCGGCGACTACACAGGAAATCCTCCAGTTGTTCCAAACTGGGGTCCAAGGGTTGCTCTTGAGTGGGGTGTGGCCACACAGAGTCCCAATGATGGGCCTTGGCTTATTCAGTATTTCACAAAAAGTGGCGGGCATAGCCTGATTGTGGTCAAGCACGATCGAGAGACTGATAAGATACTAACTTTAGAATCTACAGATGCGTATGGTGTAGATGGAGCCGGCTGGGCGCAGATTGGTAATCTTAAAGATCATTTGAACCCCGGCAAAAACTGGACAGAAAAAGTGACGCAGACTTGGACTGGACGCATATCCAGCAAAGTTGCCGTTCATTGCGTGAGTTTGAATATATGCAGCGAGAGCATCGACAATTGGCTTTCTAGCCAACAATGGTGCTCATGACGGCAAAGCTTGTAAAGGTTGCAACGATGCTTCCGTAACAAACCCCAACAAATACACCGGCACCGAACGCAGACATTTTAGCAAAAAAGTTAAGCATTTTTCCCTCCAAGACATTGTACCACTTCGGGTTCTGGCGACTATTTCTTTCGCCTGCGTTTCTTGCTCCATTTCTGCTTGTTTTGATTGATGTTTGCTTGCATCTGCTTGACGCAATCAAGGGTCAGGTAATAAATTCGTTCTTCTGCTTTTTTATCAATCCCCGGCTTTGCAAGCGCACAACAGTCGTGAACACTGCTGATGTTTATCTTGAGAACGTGTTTCTTGAACTGTAGCGTTTTTTCATTCGTGGCTTTTTTGTTTTCGGGCAAATTGTTGTAGTATTCTACAATCGCCTGTCTCAAGAGCCGATTGGTAGATCTCTGACTATTAGATTTTGGGCTGTGCATGTTGCAGATCGTTTTTGCAGCGTACAAGAAGCACTCGTGTAGAACGCCGTTCTGCCGCGCTTTCAATATTAGCTCAAGTTGGCTTGGCATCTTTTTTTTGTGAGTGTGGGGAAAGACCATTGAACGCTCTGGGTTTAAGGTAAATCGGTTATCTGTTATGATAGCAGCATCGAGAGGGTATACATGACCAATGATCCTAGAATAAAAGCATTCAATACTAATGTCATCACGCTGAAGGGTCCAGAGGAAGAACCGGGAAATTGGTTGAGCGTCAAGCAATCAAAGGGCATCAGCGAAATGCAAAATCGAGACAGAGTTGGCCGTCAGGCTGCGAATGTACTCTTTGGAAATAGTGCGGTCAGTAGTCAGCAGTATGGCAAATATGGCAGAATCTTAAGCAACGACCAGCTCTGGCAGTGTTATCAAAGAGTACCCGATGTTCGTGCTTGTGTTGATGCGATTGTGCGTAGAGTTGCAACTTGGGACTGGAAAATTGAGCCTGAAGTTGGTCCAACTGAAAGCGATTACGACAGTCTCTTGAACGTATGTAGTGAAGCAAGCAAGTTCTTGACCGCACCAAACACAGACGGTGAAACTTGGCAGGAAGTTTGGACAAAAGCTATCACAGACCTCATGGTATTCGACGCAGGTGTTTTAGAAAATGTGTTTAGTGGCAAGTGGGATAATGACGGATTCTTTGAAGCCACCGAAGACTTACAGGAAATCGTGGCGTTGCGCGGCAGCACTATTTATCCGATTGTAGACCAGTATGGCCACGTCGAAGGCTACAAGCAAACCTACACAGGAATTGACACCAGTGACATTTCTACGTCGCAGACTACCACCACAGACGGTGGAGTAAAGCGCAGCCTATTCAAACCAGATCAAGTTGTCTACATGCGTCTTTTCAGCAATACGCAGAGCCCGCTTGGTACGCCCCTGATTGAAAGCATTGTCAACGAAGTGATCACCATGCTTCGCCAGTCTGAACACACAATGCTCGCAATGGACGCAAATGAAATTCCACCCGGCATCTTGGTTCTGACTGGAATTGCTGGACAGGCCGCTCAAGCAGCAATGTCAGACCTCCAGAACATGAAAGGCAAGGACCACAGAATTAGAGTAATCACAACTCCCGACCCGAAAGGGAGTGGAGCGCACTGGGTAGAGCTTAGGCACAAGGCAAAAGATGTAGATTTTGTGAACGTCATCAGCAATGTAAGGCAAACGATTTGGCGTGTGTTTGGCGTTTTACCTGTAGAGATGGGAATGACTGCCGACATGCCTAGAGCCGTTGGTCAAGTGCAGTTAGACGTTTCTACCAGTCACTTAATTAACCCAATCCTTGAGCTGATAGAAGCAAAGATCAACGCACGAATCTTGCCGCTAGTGATAAAGAACAAAGATGATCTGAACCGAGTCAAGTTTAAGTTTGACCGGGAAGCGAAGTTAAGCACAGAGGAACAAAAAGAAAAAGCGAGCTATTTGAACACGCTTATCAGTCAGGGCGTAATGACACGGAACGAAGCAAGAGCAGAGCTTGGAATGCCACCCGTTGATCTTGGCGACATTATGACAATCACAACAGGTCAAGGCACCTTCACACTAGACAAAGTGATAGACGCGAGCAATGACTTACCTCAGGGTCCACCAACTGAAAGCAATCCGGGAAGCGCAAGTGATGCTCCAGAGTTGCCAGAGTTGCCAGACGCGCCTTTGGTGAACGAAAATAGAATTGAAATGGCAGTCGGAGACGTTGACCCAACGAACTTTCCAAAGAGCGGAGACGACAAAAAGGTGAGTCTACGCAATAGCAATTTCCCAACATTTGACCCAGAGTATGCAAAAAGACTCAAAGACGAATACCCTGAAATTTGGAAGCTTGGCGGCAACATCAAGGGAAATGCGCAGTTTAGAGACCTCACACCAGTTGTAGATAAGGGCGGAGTCGTTGAAACAACAAAAGAAGAAGCCGCCGTTAGATTGCGAGAAGCTTGGGCCGCTAGGCACTATGGCGACCATCGAGTTGCTGGAGTTGTTGCGCAGATAAAGTGGTATGTGATAGGCGAGCTTGGCGAATCGGGTATGAAGGAACTAATAAATGAGAGAAAAAACAAAATCGATGAAAAGTCGAATAGCCAAGAAGATTTGCAGCACAGCACTGAAAACCACGGTGATAGTTGCTGCGACGGCGTTCACGACAATGGCGAGCACGAGGGCCAACATTCAATATTCTGCTCGCGTGCAAAAAAGGACATGACCGGTGCCCAAATGCTACCAAGCGAGTGGCAAAGCCCCGGCAAGTTCAGCGACTTCAGAACTCTAGACCTTGTTGACCTGCACGACGTTGTGGTGGAGTACGACAGGCTCGTGACACCGCTGTACGACAAAATGATGACTGATGTGATTGCTGACGTGGCTGCTAGATACAGACCCAACAACCTAACGGACGAAGATGCCGTAGACCTACTGAATGCAATCAGTAAGCATATTGGCAGACTAGAGGCAGAATGGAACATGACAACAGAGCGTCTGTATGAAAAAGCCGGGAACATCGGAACGCAGACAGCTAGAAAATACACGGGACAACAGGTTGGACGAGACTCGCTACAGTTCAGTATGATGTATGCAGATCAAGCAATGTCATACCTTACCAACACTGGTGGTCTTTTGAATGATTTGAAAGTACAGCTGACAATGATGGTTAGCGCGATGACAATAAACAGTAATCAAAACGCTGAAACCAGAGCAATTTATGATGTGCCTGATGATGTTGATGACAGCATGAGCGTAGGCAAGGCGGCTGTTGCGACTGCAACCGTTATTGATAGTCAAAAATTCAGAATACGAAACTGGAGCGGTAAACTTGTAGACCTTGCAAACAGGGCGATGGCTTCAGGTTTAATTGAGGCAAACACTGTAGTGACAAGCGAAGCCGGCGAGCAAGTTATCGTGCCAACAGAATGGTATGCAGAGTGGGCAGGTGTTGGTGATGCAAGACAGTGCCCTACCTGTAGAACACTTAGCAATGAAGATCCAAGATTCAGACCATTGAATACATTCAACGTGATGCCCGGCAGCGATACAGAGTGTGGAGCGAAATGCAGATGCGTATTGGTTCTGTGGACGAAACAAGAAGTGCTCTCCAATGAGGCGGTCGTGTTAACGGGTGGGAGAAACTGATTGTTGACTTGTGCGAGAAATGAGCGATAATCGTTCACAGGGACACCTGTGAGGTGAGTGTGGATTTTTTATGGAGGATTTCATGGGTTCAATAGATCTTGAGACACTGCCCGGTATTGACTGGAACAAACCAGACGAGACAACAGAGGGCGGAAAAAAGATTTTCAGTGTCAGATGCCGGTTTCCGTTCAGCGGCCTTTGTCCACAAATCGCCAAACGCGCCACGTCTGTTTCGAAAAGTAGAAATGCCGTGGATCTTTCAGACATTGAAACCGAACTTGGCTACAATATGCAAGAACGGGTCTTTGAGGACGACGGTGACGGCATTGTATTGCCTGACAACGCAACTGGTGACACTGGGAGCGATGATGAAGTTAACTGGGGCGAAATGCCCCTGATGAGCGGCGTTGCAAGCTCTACATCTGTTGACTTCTACGGTACTGAAATGAGCTTACGAGCACTGAAGATCATGGCTGTTCAAATGATGTCACAGGGCGGTGTTCCCTATTTGCCAAGACACAATAATGGCAGCATGGGAGCAGTTGAATGGGACGAGGTTATTGGACGAACTATTCATGCCGAAGTTGTGCCCGTCGAAGAAGTTCGAAAGAGTTACAATCCAGCAGAAAGTCAATTTCTCTTGAGAGTGACCACACAATTGTATGACAACGAAGAAATGAGCGAAAAACTCATGCGTCGTATTGGACGTGGCGAGTCTATCGGCCAGTCAATTGGCGGCTGGTTCACTCAACTTCAGGTTGTTCAAAACGATGAAGGTGACGTTGAGCGAGTAATTGTTCAGGGCGTGGAGCTTGATCACTTAGCAATCACGCGAAGCCCAGCTAATCCAGACAGCGTAGGCATTGTGAACCTGCGGGATAAGTTTCAAACACAGGCATCAGATTTTGTCGCACGAAGCATAGCAACAGAAACGCCTACAGAGACTGAAGCCCATACTGTGAAAAATGCAATTGCTGACTCCATTATCTCTGGCATGAATGAGCGGCATATTCTTAGTGTGACAGAAAACGACGATGGAACAAAGACCATCGTATTTGCCTGTATTCACGATGAAGAATATGAAGAAGAAATGGACGAAGAACGCTACGGCAAAAAGAAAAAGAAATACAGCAAGACCGCAGAACTCGCGAGTGATTTTGCTGACTTGCCAATGGCACCAATCGAAACAGAATGGTCGTTCAGCGCGGAAGATGCTGATGAAGTGCTTTATTACAACCGAATGACAAACGATCCAGACTGGGACCGATACAAAAAGGCTCACGCTTGGTATGACGAAAATCGTTCTGACGCTAAGAGCGGATACAAGTTGCCCATCGCTAAAATGATTGACAACGAATTGCACGTTGTCTGGCGTGGTGTGGCGGCTGCCATGTCTGCACTTAATGGCGCACGCGGCGGAATAGACGTAACTGAATCTGATCGACGAGACATTTACGAAGTTCTGGTTATGTATTACAACAAATTCGAAAAAGAGGCACCAGAGTTGGCTGAACTAAGCACTCTTGACAAAACTCAAGATACCAACCAACATAGTACCAGTGGCGACGCTGGCACAAGTGCTTCACAAGATTTACTTTCAACCAATGCTGGTTTAACCAGCGAAGAGTCAGAGGAGCCCGTAATGAACGAGCAAACACTAGAGGCTCTGCGAACACTGCTGACGGAAAACCTGCAGCCGCTTGTTGAGCGGGTACAGGCTCTGGAAAATGTGGAGCAGAACGAAGAAGAAGAAGCAGAAGTAGAAACCGATCGTCTTGAAGCCGTTGAGCGCAAGATTGAAGAATTGGCGAGTGCTCCAGTTCGACGTGGAATTGCTCACGTTGAAACTGATAAAGCCGAAGCTTCTGAAAACAAGTACGATGTCAACGGTGAAAACCCTAACATCTCTGAAGTCGCAGAACGCGCTTTTGATGCGCTCAACAAAGCCTCTTACGAGAATGTTTCTCGTCGTCAATTGGAAGCAGGTCTACGCGACATGCTTTCTGCCGCTGAAAAAGACGGCATCATCGTTAACCCGCATACCGCGAACTGGAAATAGGGAGTCATAATGACTAATTCAAACTGGTTAGGCGCGACAGATCCTTCTCGTCGAGAATCTTTTGAGCGTGCTCTTGATGTTGCAGCAGCAGGAACAACGCTGCTTCAAACCTTTATCAATCAAACAGTGCAGCAACTTCACCTTCGTGAGCTTGGTGCAGCAGCTGTCTTGCCTCGTCAAAACGGAAGCGGCAACGCGGCATACATTAACCAACGGGCTCCCGGCGCAGATGCTGAATGGCTTCCTGATGTAGCTAATCCATCAGACATCGTTGGTTCTTATAGCCAAGCTGTGTTCCCGTACAAGACTCTTGTTACTCGCGGCGTTGTTACTCGCAAGCTTCAAGCGACAGGACGTAGCTACGGCGACATCATGGCTGGCGAAATGGCTGGTCGTGTTGGTGACTTCACAAACACATTTGAAAAGTGTTTGATTTTTGGTGACACCGCTGTTGACCCGCTCCAGTTCGACGGCCTGATCACACAAACTCAAGCAAACTCTTCACAGATTGTTTCACAGTCTGCCGCTCCTGCTGGTGGCGCATTGACTCTTGACAAGATGGACGAAGTGATTGACGTTGTGAAGGGATCAGCCGCACGAAACGATCTTGTTATCCTTGCATCATACAAGGGACGACGATTGCTTAATCAGGCTCTTTCTGCACACCAGCAGTTCAACGACATGACAGAGATTGGTGCTGGATTCCGCGTCCGAACATACGATGGAATCCCCATTGTCACAACTTCTGCAATGCCTGACACATTGACATACGACGGAGTGCGGGTAACTGCTTATGGTGGCGCAGCTACCACAGCGATCATGGTCGTGAACACTCGTTACTGCTACATCAGCGAATTGACACCAATGACTGCGATGCCTTTGTCAAAAGTAACATCGCAATTTGATGCTTTCGACATCTTCTGGGATGGAAGTCTTGTACTTGCGAACCCATTAGGCGCGGGCATCTTGGCTGGTATTGACGCGAGCTAATAAGGCTTAGACGATAAGCACTTGCCCCGGCACTTGAACGTGTCGGGGTTTTTTTTTGGAATTTCGACACCTTAGCTGATACAATCACATCACACGAGAGGGAAGATATGACAGAAACAACTGAAAAAGCTCGACAATACTGCAAAGTCCTCCGACGATACGACCGAGTCCCAACACTTGATATCAGATTCAGCGGATATGATGTAACTTTAAAATCTGAACCAGTTGAAATTGACGGAGTGACTGCTTTGACATTATTCTTTCCAGTTGGAAAAGAAAATGCCGCGATTCGAGCGACTAAGCTTGGATGGATTGACGAAACAGAGCTGTACGAGCAAAAGGTTCTAGGCAAGGCAGTTGAGCAAGACTCAAGCGATATTAAAAAAATGAGTTGGCATCAGCTTCGAAAGCATGCGGCAAATCTAGGGCTCGATCTTACAGGCAAGCGAGAAGATATTGAATCTCGTATTTTAGAAGTTCGACGAGGTTAAATTGTCTTTCTGTACGCTAAATGACCTGAAGCTGGTTCTCAAAATTGACACAGCAGATACAAGCCAAGACGATTTGCTGAACAGCATTGTTGACGCTTCTAATAGCGAAATGCTGTCATTGTTCAACTTGGAAAGCACTGTACCGACTTCTTATGCGAATACGTATGATGTCACAGACGCTTTCAGCAGGGGAATGTGGCTGTATCAGTATCCGGTCATCAGCATTACGAGCGTATCGATTGATGGAACTGTAATAGATCCATCAAAGTATTATTTGAAACACCCGAAAGGGTTTGGGCTGATTGCTGGTATAGATGACAACTTTTATCAGAGCACGCAGAAGATAGAGATCACGCATGTCGCGGGGTTTGATCCAGTTCCGGCAAGCCTTACTCGTGCCGCAGTTGTCTTGGCAGCGAACATGTATAACACTGAAGCCAAGACTGGATTTAAGAGCGAGCGAATTGGTCAGTATAGCTACACTCTTGGCGGGGAAGGCAATCTAGCAAGCGACTTCCCAGCGCAGACCAAGCGAGCTTTATCTCAATGGCTAAGGCCGTTTGCCGAATCTTACTAGGAGATATTATGTCAGACTCAAATGTAAAACTAAGAAAACATCTGAACGGTCGACCACCAAGCAATCGCATCTACACGCCCACAGAGTGCTTGGTGCCCGCAGTCGAGGACGGATACATTATCGTTCACCCTAAAAAGGAGAGCAGCGTGTATATCTTGAAGCGAAAGGGCTTTGAGGTTGTAGGACTAAGCAAGAGCGATGTACCCAAAAAAGTTGTCAAAGTGAACGCGGATAGCAAGCCGTCGGCAGTTGCTAAAAAGCCAAGCAAGACACCGAAGCCGCTTTTAACGACAGGAAGCTTGAAGCTCCTTACCGTGAAAGAACTAATTAAAATCGCAAGAGAAATGAAGATTGTAGGCAGAAGCACAATGCGAGAAGATGAGCTTATTGATGCAATCATCAAAAATGGAGAATCGAAATGAGCGCACTGAGATATCGGATCTGTATTGTCAAAAACGACAAAGACATCGAAAAAAGTTCTCCAAAAATCCACAAGTCATTGTTGGTACTAAGCAAAGACAAGACTGAAATTAAAAAGTGGGGAACAAGCCTAGTTGGTAGCTTGCAATCAGAGATTCACAGGATTGACCTTCCCAGAATCAGCGCGAAGGTTTACTGGGGCAAAGATACCTGCAAAATCGTAGACGAAATTTGCGAACACAAGTTTCCGTTCTGCGTTGTCTTTATAGAAAAGCCAATGAACGAGTCATGTGTTGCCAAGCTTAAGAAACTGAAGAAAGAGTGCTTTGTTCATGTGTGCGATTTGAACGAAGGACAGGCTGGATTGGACGTAGGACTAGGCAAGTGGGTGCGAGAGTTGAAAGACTTGGATGTTAAGCTATACGACGACGCGCCAAAACTCACCGCCAAAGCATCTAGCGCACCAAGCCCCAAGAAAGAACTGCCGCAAAAAGACAAGGTCAAAGCTGTAAAAAGCACAAGCCCGAATCCACCGAAAAAGGCGTAGGTCTTAGCATGCGTGATTGAGTTGTGCTAAGGTGTTTTCACGCTCGCAGAAGCGGAGGAAACATGAATAGCATACTCATCACAACAGGCACAGATTTGAGGCTAGAAGCCGTCTTCAGTCTAATGGCGAAGATTGGTGCCGATCATGTGTTTATTTGCGCCTACGGGCCAAATAAGGAGCTTCTGGATATAAACGAATTGATCCACATGATTAAGAAGTACTCTCCAGATATTGACAGCAATGTTGTGATAGAGAGAATTGCTGGAACAAGAGCGCATGCAATCAATCAAATTTTCAAGACATATAGACTTCTTGACAAGTACGAGAATGTCTTCATAGCGAGCGACAGAGCCTTTATTGCGAGTCCTGTGGGAAGCGAGTTGATTAGAGGATTTGCGAGTGAGGCGTTTGTTGACTTCTACGGCAATAACATCTCTGGGCTTGCTGGTGATATTGCCATTTGCGCACCTTGCACAAACTTCAGCGACAGTGAGCACCAGTTGGTGAAGCTGTCTCAAGATGAGCTTGCAGAAGGCTTGCAGGGATACAGTGGACGAAGATATGCGTATTGGGCTGGAAAATACAGTTTGGCATCTTGGGTCGGCGGAGATTTCATCTGCATAAATCAAAGGGCAAGACGTGTCTTGTTGGACGGTGAGCTGCTTGACGATGAGCTTGAGTCTGCATGCTGGCAAGATTTATGCGTTCGTCTAGCTTCGATTGGACTCAGATGTGCTGTCAGCGAGGCAAGCTTCGTGGCTGTAGATACTGACTTGGACAACCTTCCACAAAGAGTTGGCAGCATAGCAGACCGAACAAAATTTTTGGCAAAGCACGAATCTTCTAAGCACACGTCTTTCGCAGTGGTCATCGAAAGTTGCCTAAAGAGCGTCAGAGATATAAACATGTTGAGGAACTGCCTATATAGTTGTCGAGAAATTGCAGACACGGTAATCGTTCTGAACAAGAACAATCCACTAGAAATTCAGGCAAGCAAAGACTTCAAGGAAGGCAGAAAAACCGGCCTCGGAACTCACGACGAGAAATTGCTCCGAGAGTGTGACAACAAAGACAAAGCTGGAGTCATAAAGGCATTGACAAAGTGGTGCAGGCACGAGCTGGGCGGCAAAGCGAAGTCGATTTGCCTAATCCCCGATACGACCAGTATTGTAGATTACAAAAACCAATGCATCAAGTTTCTGGAACGAGACGGAATTGACGGGTATCTGATGCTGCACCACGACGAGTGTGTGAGCGTAGAGTTTGACAGAGTATCAATTGATAGGTTTCTGAATCACCCGGACCCTACGATATGCGCAGCTGATTGTTCGGTAGTGTATCACTGGAACACAATAGATACCGTTAGGTCTGAAACGCCGTACAGTTACGACAAAGAATACAAGGGCGGGCCAAGCGATACGAGAATGTTTAGGCGATGTGGGAAAAAGTTCACTCTGATAAACAAGCTCAAAAACCAGCAAAGCCGAATGATTGGACCCCAATGTGCTCCGGGTCAGGTCGCTGTTTTTTCTGGAAGAATACGAAACTTCAGCGTGATGAGGCAATCTGACAGACTCGCACTTGGCGTATCTGGCGGTGCTGAAAATATCGTCATCAGCAATTACACTGAACAATGCCGTCTGGGCTTTCACTTTCTTTGCTACGAAAAAGAAAAAGCCCGCGACGTTGAGCGTTGGCTTTGCTTGATGAGCACTGTATCGAAGAACATGGTTATGGTTTGGACAGGTAGTTGGGACGAAAGCGATAAGTGTTGGTACACGGAAAACCAATACGGTTTAGAATCATGGCCGAGTACAGGGCCAAGCAGAGACTTGGCGGTAGTTTGCAAGATATACAACTGCGAAATCATTCACAGCCCATTAGACAACAGTATCAGCTCTGCAAGAAACGCCGGCATACATCATCTTAGAATTAACTCTTGTCAATGGGGCGTGTTTTTTGATCCAGATGAGTGGCTAGACGATTCATACGATGATCTGCGCACGATTAGAAATATGACGAACAGCGACAGAAGCGGATACATGTTCAAGGTCGCAAACTATAGACCGAACGGTAAGGTCAGCACATTGAGCGAAACTATAAGAATGTCTAACCTAAGCCCGCTGCTGAATATGATGATGAATGGCAGGGTTCACGAAGGATTTCAAAACAGCCTAAAGTATATCCAGAGCATCGGAATACATCCAAGGCTAACCTACACGCCGTTCACTGTGCAGCACAGGGGTCTGGCTCAAGACAGCGACACAATGAACAATAAATTAGACAAGTACGAAAAACTCCTTCGGCTTGATATTCAAGACAACGCAACGAACAGCGGCGCATGGGTGAGTCTTGGCTTGCATTATTTGAACGAGAAGGCGAAATCGTATGCCGAAGAATGCTTCGAAAATGCGATAGACTGTGCTGGAGAAAGCTATTTACCGTTCAAGGAGATGGCTTTTCTTAAGTTGCGCGAAGTCAAAGAGCTGATGAGCGAGTGCAAGAAGCGTGTGCCAAAGGGTCACCAGTTCTATGCGTTGTGCAGCGAGATGGATAACTGGTTGACAAAATACGCACCGGCGCATCCAATAGTAGACAGGGGCAGAGAGGTCGAGGTCTTGCCCCTTCCAGAATATACCAACAAACCAACCCCTACTGATATAGAATAAGTCATGCCTCAATTCATTGGAAATCCTGCTTTTATAGTCCATACTCACAGCGGTGATATGGTTAACGCTCTGCGTGGCAAGATGGACACGAGGAGAAAGGCATACAGGATTGACTTCAATCTTAGCAGAGCCCCTCATGCAAAATTTGTCGTAGAGGGAACCAAGGTGATGCTGCCAAGAGACGTTTTATGGAGCACGACACAAGGCAAGGGGACGCAGAAGGCGATTATGAAAACAATTGTTGACGTTCTCGGGCGGCAGTTTCGAACGCAGAGTGTCGTTCGGTTTGCAAAGAACGCAGACGGCAGTAGGCGTTTGGTTATTTTAGCAATGCGAAAGAAAGGGCATGAGGCAGAGCTTGCTCACAATGAAGCCTGTCTACAAGCGGGAAGAACTTTGCAGAGCATCATTAAGCGTAACATCAGCAGCACAAAGAACACTCTTGAAGACTTAAGGCGTAAAGACCATCCATACGCACGCCGACACGGCAGCATACAGGTGAATAAGATATGAGCGCGATTAGCACACTGAAAACTAGGCATCTTTTGAGGGAGTTTATTTTAAGAAGCTCTAGTGTGACTGATTTAGTTGGTCAAAGGGTATATGGTCAGCATCTTAGTGACAGCGATGCGGGAACAGTACTCAAGGCTGGAAGTGTTGTTGTGCTTGGGTTTGATAGCGGTGATTTGCGGTGGTATGGAGCGGTTCAAACGCAAATCGTAGAGGTCTATGCCTATAGCAAGCAGGGATTGAGCGAATGCGCAAAGGTGTATGATGCAGTCTGTAGTCTAATTCAGCACGAGCGCGTCGTTGTTGACGGCATCGATATATGCTTAATACCAAGAGAAATTCAGCGTCCAGTAGACGGATATAACGATAGCGTTGACGCTTGGTTTGTTAAAGGTCGTTGGATTATTGAGGGTGTGTAATGAAGCTTCTTAAGCAACTGCGTCCTGAAGATGGTAGAAAACTTTGCTCTGTCTTGTGCAAGTGTGGGCACGAGATCGCTAAAATCGAGGCAGGGACTCGTATTCTCACATCTAAGGCAAGCGGATTGAGCAGTGAACATATTTCTGGAGCGTGTGAAAAATGCGGCGAAAAGTTTATGATACGAACAGCGACAACGTAGCCAGCGCAGAGCTGCAAACGGCACACGAAAAGCAAATAAAGAAGCTTCATGCGAGGATCACGGAAATGGAGGACGAGCTTCGTGTTCTCAGTCAAGTGCCCGTTGGTGATGTGGACCAAAGCAAGGGCGCGGCACTCATGGACATTAGGTGGCACTGCAAGAAGTGTAATTATTTGCTCGCATTTTATGACAAAGACCATGACGTGATGCGAACAAGATATAAAGAGCACATCGTATACATGAGGGCTGGCGTTGGTGGATTTATTCAAATCGTATGTCGCGGATGTAGCGAAGTGAACACTCAAGAATACGTGAGTGCTGACGAACCAGACGACATTCGCTAGAATAAAATAGAAAATGATGCTAACCTTGTCAGAGAGCACGCCCTGATGAGGCGCATTTCGTTTCAAACCTCATAGACATGGAGTGCTATTATGCCTTTCAATTTACCTACCGTGAATACGGACGACATTTCTTTTGGTCCTGCGAGACTATTTTTAGGCGCATTCGCCGACGGAACGCCATCAACTGACGTTGGTGCTATTACTGAAGATGGTATCAGTATCGAATTTCAGTCAGAGATGCGTGACATTGTGCAGGGTAATCCCAAGCTCCCAGAGCTTACATTTATCCAAAGCCAAAACGTGATGGTCAAAGTCACCAGCATTGAATGGGACTACGATAATCTTGCCTACGCATTGGGCGCAGGCGTGACGGCTTCTGGAGCAAGCTCGACAAGCTTCGCTTTCGGCGGAGAGCCTTGTGCAACAGAGGTCGCGCTACACATTCAGCATGTCATGTGCAAGACTGGCGATACCATCAACGTCTACGTCTGGCGAGCAGTTGGTGAAGGAAACACAACCCTGCCGTTCACACATGATGAGCATCAGTTTGAATACAACTTCAAGGCTCTGCGTGCAGATAGCGACTGGGATGGTGTTGCTCTGCCAGCAAACGAGCAGCTGATTTCAATCGTGAGGGAGACTTGATTTAAGTCTTTCTTCTGTTCAGCCCCGATTGCTTTGGCGGTTGGGGCTTTTTTTTGATTTAATTATCATGAAATATTGGGAGTTTTGATGAGCTGGCTGAATGAATATGCTGAAAAGTATGGCGACACTATTGTCAATGATGGTTTGGGCAGACGTAGAATTATGAAGCTCACGGGATTGACCGAGTACAAGACAAGGGTGCTAATAAAGCATCTAAAAAACCGAGATCACCATTTTTCCGGAGAGGCTCTTGAAACTATAGAGGTTGAGGACGGAGATACGAGTTACGAGCTTGAAGATGATACGCAAGAAGTTCAGTGGGTTCACGATAGTAGATACTACTATGCCCAAGATAGTGATACCTATGTCACTTTTCTTAGCAAGTCGAAGCAGCCGTTGGTGGTTCCCGGAGAGAGTCATCGGAAAATGAAGCAAAGATACAGCAACTGGGACGGCAGTCCGAAAAGCGTCAATCAGATATGCCGAGAGTTTAGTATACCTAGAAGCTGGTTTGTTGAATACAAGAGCATCCACGGATGGACACACGACAGCGAGCCGTTCAGTAACGAAGAAATCGTTACACGTGAACGTGACGACTTAGTAAACGACGCGCTTCAGCAGCGTAGGCGAGCAGTCACTCAAAAGTATGAAATTGAAAGATGGAAAGAGGTTCAAAAGCAGGCAGACAAGTGGCTAAGGTTCGAGGTGGAGGTTTTGGAGCGTCTGGTGTGCACAATTAAGGCGAATGCGCCACAATATACAGTCCCAAGGATCAGACTTCCGCGTTCAGAAGCAAAATTTGCAGTGGTTACTTGTGCGACAGATTTTCACTGGGGAATGTATAGTTGGGGAGAGGAGACTGGTGAAGAATATAACCGCGAGATTGCAGAGCAGCGATTAAAGACTACGACTGAAGACCTCCTAAGCAGGCTGCCGGGTAATCCCGAAGAAATAGTGCTCGCCATAGGTAGTGATTGGTTTCACATTGACGGAGATGTCAACGCTACAACTCGTGGCACACCGCAAGACACTGACGGCAGTCCGGCAGAGATAATGGTTACCGGATGCGAATTGGCTAGAGACCATATTAACCTGCTTCGCCAAGTTGCTCCTGTTCGAGTTGTGCTTATGGCTGGAAATCACGACAGAAGTAATGCGTTGGCTCTGCTCATGTTTATTGCGGCATGGTTCAAGGATAGCGACGATGTCACTGTTGTGCATAACTTCAATCCTCGCGTCTATATTAAGTACGGAAACACCTTGATGGGCTTTCATCATGGAGATGGAACCAAGGTGACTCAACTTGGCAGTTGCATGAGCAATGAAGCTCGTCACGAGTGGGGCGTTACAAAGTATCACATCTTCTTTGGTGGCCACTACCATCACGAAAGGGTCAGAGAAGTTGGCGGGATTAAGCATTACCAAATGCCGAGCTTGGCTGGCACAGACAGGTATCATTCAAGACACGGCTATGTAGACAGTGTGCCGGGGCTTGCTGCATACATAGTTGACAGAAAAAAAGGCGTTACAGCGACACTATTTAGCCCGGTTGAATAGATGTTGGCGTTGATTGATACTGCGAGCTGTAGTAACATGTTGGCATGGAAGATTGTGTTCAACATGATTATTGCTTGTGGAATCTTGGTGATGACGTGCCTATAAAAATGGACAGGCAACGTATTGGCGAGATCAGCAAAGCAGCCGTTGAGCGTTGGATTGACGAGCTGGAGCGAAACGTCTGGAGGAGTGTTGACTTGGGCGTTGTGCTCGACGAAAGAGTAAAGTTGAGTAATCATAGCAAGAAACTTGAACGTTGGGCAAGTGAGCAGGTGCTCGGTCAGGGGATGTCGCGTCAGCTTACAAGAGCACAGAAAGACCGACTAAGAGACGAAATAGAGCTACACGGTAGGCGAGTGATAGAGCAATTTATACTTCTTCGTGAGCCTTGGGTGATGCAACTGGCAAAAATGCTACGCAAGAGCAAAGGAGTGAAAAATGGCAAGAGCAGATCAAATTAGAATGTACTTTCTCGGCAATCAAAGAGTGACGGTCAACAGCAGGAAGGGCGACATGGTTCAAGTGTGTTGGCACCACCCATACGAAGGCAGAGTAATTAGATGGGTTGATATTAGAGAAATAAGAGTTGAGGCAGTGGATATTTAATCCAATATTTCTAATCTTTATTGTTTACACATACGCATTAACGCAGTATAATAAGGATGTAGAAAGGAGATACTACAATGCACAGCAACAACACAAATCTTGAAACACTTTGCAACAACCTAGACAGCGTGAGCAATGCGCAGCTCAAACAACTTGTAGAGGATCTTTACGCAGAAGTTGAAAGCGGAAACTTCTGTAGAGAGGCTTGGCGTGAAGTCCAGTTTGCTTACATTGTTCGAGTGAACGAATGTAAAGCTCAATGGAAGCTTGAAGATGGCGCGATTGTTGAGTGCGCCGACCGACTTGGCGATGACCGCGAGTACGAGCTTACATGCGCAATTCCAGCAAGCGCAATTCCCTTGGATAAAATCAAGCGGGTTTCAACTCGCGTCATGGGCCTTGTTGGCACCAAGCACTTTGGCCTATGGGAGCGGTCACAGCTCGCATACATTGGACTCACAGTCGAGGATTCCAAAGAGTATGTCGTGGTCGGTAGCTGCTATCAAGACACCACAAGCTGGTGTGATGAAGAAGGAAAAGTTGAGTACGGCGCGAACGAATTCGAAATGATTATTCGCAAGAAAGATCTCGCTGAAGCAACACAAAGATGGATGACGGAGCAAAGCAAGCCCCTCACGCAAAATCCATTCAACTCTTTAAGCGCAATCTGCGCTTAGAGTTTACCAAGCAACGCGGAGAAAGTGATGAAACGCATCTAGGGGTGTGATACTATGAATTTGCCTATAAGTAAGCCCCGGAGGCAGGTCATGGCAGATGCAAAAAATGAATCGACAAGTAATACAGGTCCAAGTGAAAATCCGAATATGAGTCCAGCCGAAGCTGTTGACCAGTTGCGTAACTTATTCAGCACACTTGTACCACCAGAGCAACTAGAGATTGAAGATGCGTTAGGCAACACGTATCTGACGCGAAGCAGTATTCCCGCACGAGCGCAGATAAAGGTGATGCAGCAACTTGACAAAATTTGGGCAACAGACATGGGCGGAATCAACACGGGCGATGAAATGGGTGTTGCTGGCATTAGCCGATTGATTGTTTCGCTATGCACCAACGAAGTTATTTTCGAGAGTATTTGCAGTGCCTTTGGCTGTGCTCATCCAAGGGTAGTTGAAGCAGCGAAGCGAAATGCTATTGAAGCTGGTTTGCCTAAAAAAGAATGTAGTCATCCGGCAGACTTGTTTCCGGTAGAGGAGATTGTCGCAGGGCTAATCCCTTTCTTCATCAGGCTCGCTCAGCGGGCGGTGTCGATAGTGCAGAAAGTAAGCAACACGGCGGTGAATCAGGAGAATTAGAACGTAAGAGTGGAGCAGATGACATTGAGTGGTGCCTTGGAATCTTGATAAATGCTGGCCACGATCCAGACAATCTTTTGGACAAATACAGCATGGATCAAATGGCACTTTTCGCAAGATGCTCGCTTCAGCATCAAATCAAAATGATGGAAATGATAATTTCTCCGATGCTCGCTGCAAGTGGAGTAGACTACAAGCCCGGCAAGGTTTTGAACAAAAAGCCAGCCAAGACAAGAGAACAAAAAGACGCTGACAGACTTAAAAAACTATCCAGAATTCCCGTAGGGGTGAGGACAGTTCAAACAAGCCAAAACACGCCGGGAAAGGCGAAGGCAACGGAGTAAGATGACAGGAGACTAGCATGGCGCAGAAACAGACTTTAGGAACATTGATTGTCGAACTTTTGTTTAAGGACAAAGAGTATGCCAGCGGTCTAAAGTCAGCAGAAGTAAGCACAGACAAGTTCGCGGCTAGGGCTTCTGGCACCATGCAGAAGTTTCAAAATGTCACAGTGACAGCATTGAAAGCCGTGACTGCGAGTGTCGCTGCTTTTGGTGCTGCCTCTGTCGCCGTAGGGACAGCGTTCGAGCAGCAGATGGCAATGGCCGGAGCACTTCGTGGACTTACACAGGCTGATGACGCGTTTCAACAACTGACAGATCAAGCAAGACTTCTGGGCAGTACAACGGAATTCACTGCAACACAAGCTGGCGCAGCATTAGAAAACCTGATGCGTGCCGGTCAAAGCACTGCTGACGCGATTGCTACATCTAACAGTGCCTTGGTTTTAGCTGGAACAAGCGCGGCAAGCTTAGAGGGTAGTACCCAAATGCTTGTTTCTGTTCAGCGTCAATTTAGTTTGGGCGCAGCAGATAGCACAAGAATAACAAACGTCCTGTCAAGCGCGATGCGGAACAGTATGCTCGACTTCGTGTCTTTGCGTGAAGCGATGAAGTTTGGCGGCGTTGCTGGTGCCGCGTTTGGTATGGAGCTTGAGGAAGTTGCGGCGGCTATTGCTAAATTCAGAGACCTTGGACTCGAAGGGAGCATGGCTGGCACCCAGTTTAGAAGCGCAATGGCGTTCGCTGGGAAGCAGACAAAAAAACAGGCAGAGCTTCTTGCTAAATACAATCTAACACTTGAAGATATAAACCCCGAAACTAAAAAATTCGAAGAAATACTCCTGACCGTCGGCAGGGCTGGAATGACTGCGACAGACAGCATGAAAGTCTTTGGCAAGATTGCGGGTGGTAGTATCGGGCTGATGGCGGCACAGGCCGCCGCCGGAACGCTGGAGCTAGGTAAGCTTGAACAAACTCTGATAGATAGCAGCAAAGAAGGAAACACTGCTTCTGAAATGTATAAGGCGATTGGTAACACAGTCGCGTACCAAGCAAAGATCGCATATTCCGCGCTTCAAGAGCTTTTCATCACTGTTTTTGATTTATTCAAAGGCCCGCTGAAGGAGATGATTACAAGCATAGGCGGAAAAGATGGACTACTTAACACGATCAGTCGAGCAGTTCGTCAGAACGCAGACGTAATCGCAAGCGATTTCGCAGACGTATTTAACAGAATTACAAACTGGATCAACGACAATAAAGACGACTTGGCAGATACTTTTGTAAACGGACTGAAGCATGTTGTAGAGTTTGGCAAGGGACTGGCATCTATTATCACGTTCCTTGGCCAAGTTGCGAAGTGGGGCGATCACTTGGTTGTTCTGCTCCCGACAGTGTTTGCGGTTGGATACATTATTAAGGCCGTTTTCGCAATCAAGGCGTTCGCTGCTGCGCTGGGTATTGCGAACGGTGCTGCCCTTACCCTTGCTGGAACCGTTACTGTTACAACCGGAGGACTGTATGCAATTGTGGCAGCAGCCGGGGCCGTTGTTGCTGGACTTGTGTATTACATTTCAAGTGTCACGGGCGCAGCAAACGAAACCGAACGGATGGAGAGAGCTACCAAAGACTTAGAGAAAGCCGAGCTTGAGCTTCTTCGTACACAGCAAGAATCAAACGAGTCGATGCTTGCCGCCGAGAAAATGAAGGCAAGACTTGCGTTAAAGGCAGGAGATTTAACTGACGCAGAAAGAGCGCGATATAAAGCAATTCTAGAAATGGACGCTGCGACTGTGACAGCAGACGTGAACACTGGCCGTCTAATTAAGACACAAACCGGATATTTCACTGTCGCTCAACTGTTCAAAGAGCTTGGGCCAGAAGTTTCTGCACAGCTACAGGACGAAGCAGATAAAAGAGCAAATGCCGCGAGAAGAGCCGGTGAACATGCTGCAAACTTAGAAACGATTCATCAGAATTATTTGAACATGGGCAGGACTGGTCTTGCTCTTAAAGAACTGCAGAACAAAGCAGACAGTTTCTTTAAAGGACAAACGGTCACGGCTGAACAAGTTGCTGCAAAAATAGAGCAACTTCGACGGGAGCAGCGTAACGAGATGCGAGCACACGACCGCATCCTAAGCTCAATTGACGATGAGCGTGAAAAGCGTGACAGCAAGGCGGCAGCGCGTCGACGACTTAACGCTCAAGAAAACATAAACACTGGCGCGAACGAAGTAGACCAACTCGCACAACAGCGTCAGCAGCTAAGAGATCAAATAGGCTCATTGCTTGACGGGCTGAATGCTGACTACGACAAGAGCTATATGACGGAGGAGGAGCTTCAAAGTCAAAGCCTAGAAAAGCAGAAGGGGAGGGCATTAGGTCACTTCGTTGCGCTGGCAAACACGTACGCCAAAGGAACTGACGAGAGAGAGCAGATACTTCGTGAGGGCGGAAAAGCAGTTAGCCTTATCGAAAAGACACAGGCAAACAAAGAGCTGAAAAAGGCAAAGGATGCCGAAAGGAAAAAAGCACAAGAAAAGGCTGACATACAAAAAGAAGCGGAAGAAAAGCTAAAAGATCTTCGCCGCGACACAATGACAAACAGCCAACGACTAGAGCGAGAAAAAGCAGATGTTCTCGCCTCTATTATGCTTGCAGACTATGAAACGCGACTAGCTATTGCAGAGCAATATGAAAAGCTGATTGCTGAAGCGCAGGGTGAGGAAGATGCTGCCGGTGAAACTGACGACGACAGCGGAAACAAAGAAAAGTTCTTAAAGAAGCTGATGAGAGTTGCTAGAGTTGCTGCTTCAATAGTTAGGCGGGCAGCAAAGGCAGCAATGTCAGTTCTGGGCGGATTTAAGCTGGACCCATCGAGCATGGTAAAGGACTTGATAGAAGCCAAGAAACAGGCCGAAGAAGAAGGCTTGGCGTTCGACATGGCCGAGAACGCGAAGAAGATGGTTCAAGAGTCTGTAGACGGCGCTCTAGCCTTTGCAGATACGTTTGTTGACATGCTGCCTGTGATTTTGCAACAGTTCGCAGAAAGAGCACCAGAGTTGATGCAAAAATTAGCTGATGCTCTGCCTGTAGTCATTCAGACATTCGCTGACAATATACCTACAATCATCAACGCATTCTTGTCGCAATTGCCAACACTTGTTCAATCTGTTGTGATTGCTTTGTTTAACGCGATCGGAACACTGCTTCAAGCACTGCCGCAAATCTTGACAACGTTCCTTCAAGAGACTTTGCCGACTCTCATAAAGACGATCGTTGCCTACTTGCCTTTGCTTATTTTAGAATTCGTGAAGGCAATTCCATCAATCATAGACGCTGTTGTTATGAGTATTCCGGCAATTGTTGGGGCTTTCGTTGAGAGCTTGCCGATTTTGATAAGAGCAGTGCTCGCAAGCTTGCCAGACATATTCGGTGCAATTATCGCGGCTCTGCCAACGTTAGCTGAACAGCTGATTGAGGCACTTGTCACTAAACCGTTGCCAGCGTTGCCTAAGATTGCGCTTGAGCTTGGCATTGGAATCGTTAAGGCGATATTCGGATTTGTGGAAAAAATTGGACAAGCAATCGGAGACGCCTTTAGAAGCAAGAAGGGCAAGGAGCGAGCCAAAAATAGGCGGGAAAAAAGAACACAAGAAAATCAAGATAAGCGTGAGCAGGAACTCATGGATGAATTGAGTGCTGGATCTGCAAGTGCTTTCAGCGGAATGTCTTACGTGCCAGCAACAATGAGAATGACTGTTCACAAAGGCGAGGCAGTCATACCTGCTGACAGAGCTGCGTCAATGAGATCTGGAGGTCCGGCGGTCGCTGGAGCAGGTCAGCAGAACAATTTATCCGCAGGATCTGAAGCACCTATCGAGATCAGCGTAATTGCTGAGGGTAGACTTTTAGATGCTGTACAGATTAAAGCAGCAAACCGTGGTCACGCTACTGGAATGCAAAAGGCTATAAGACGAGCAAGCGGAGCCAAGATTGGTTTTCAACGTGGTAAGTTTTCAGCCTACACTTAGGAGATTGACATGAGTTGCGCAGACAAGCCAAGTCAGGGCTTGATTATTCCAGATACTGTTTTAACCGGAGCAGGTAGCGTCGAGCGTTTCCCTGCCGAGGACGGTGCTGTTCCCGGCGTTGTGACAAGCGCATCTGACAATCACGGGAAGTGTTTTCCTGTACAGAAAGGCAGATTAGCTTCAGACAGTGTTGATCACACATACGAAGTCATCAAGGCGGGTGGACTATACACTGGCGAGTTCGTTTACACGACATCGAACAGTTTTGCCTACAAGGGCACACATGATCCAAGAAGATTCTGGGGATGGCAGACAGGCGAACCAAACCCGGTGCCGGGAAGCAATTGCAATTTCATTCAATATGTAGATCTATTTCAGTGGACCCTGATTGGCAGCGTTGACACCGCAAGCAATACGGCGACGATTAGATACAAGCAAGACAGTGAAGGGTATTTCGGACAAGGTGACGAGTGGCAAATACTTACAACACTGACATTCGAAAACCAAATAAAGCAAACCGGGAACGGTCACTGTGAGTGTGTTGTAGGCAGTGACGGAAGACTGATGCTGCTTGTCAGAATTGAGGGTCTTGCAAATTATGGCCCAGACACAGATGTAGATGTGTACCACAGCATGGACGGCGGAGTGACATGGACACTGGTAAGCGAGCGCGTGATTTACAACTTCACAAACGACAATACCTACGCTGATCACAACTTGACAAGCCAAATTAGAGCCGCTGTCAGTGGCGAATGGATACGCCTTTGCTATGTAAATCCAGCGGGTAGAATGATTACTTGGTTGAGTCGAGATCGTTGCGTCACTTGGCAGCGAATCACTCTAGACGTTGTGGCAGGTGACTTTGAGGTTGGCGTTATAGGAATCTTCGTTAATGACCAATTTCCTTTCGATATTGTAGATGTCAACGACAGCGGGCTGTTCTTAATCGCTTGTCGCCTATCAACTGCTGGCGACGAAGTCACGCTTGTCTATTCGAGCGGTACAGGAGTTTGGCAATTTATCAGTATAGGTCTTTCTGTTTTTCAAGCACCACAGCAAATTTGCCAAGTCTGTTTGGTGCGAACCAACGATTACATCTACTTGTATGCGGCGTTCTTCGACGTAGGCGGGAACGAAGATGGTTGGTTAATTGCTAGAACGCCTCCAGACCAATACCAGAAAGTAGTGTCAGTCTTGCCAGCGTTTCCGGGATGGCAGCAAAGCATTCATCCGAACAACAGCGGTGGCCTAGAATTTAACCCAGCAAGAACTAATGCCGTATGGTGTGGGAATCATGTTGCGTTCTACAGCGCCAGTCGAAGCGAGTTTGGCGCAGGGCCTCTAAACGACCTGCCAAGTCTGTGGTATCAGCTTGGATGGGACGAGTATTGTGTCGGGTTGACGGGGACAACAGTAAGGCTTGATCAAGCACAAACTTCGTCTTTCAGCGGTGGCGACTGGATGTTTGCTCATTACTGGAATCCAATGGCTGGAGATCCTGCAAGTGTGTTGGGTGCGGAGTGGGTCAAAACAATTGCTGGAGCAGGAGCAGCAGCGTTCAGTCTGGACAGAGTGACTTACATCGGCAACGGGATTGGCGACGAAGCTAACCTGCAGAAAACGGGTATTGGGTTAACAAACTTCGGATTTCCAGACAACGATGCGCTGATTGGGTTTACAGTTACGCTTGAGACGGGAAGCGGAGATGTGTTTGGACCACTGACACCGGGCAACGACTATCTGGGACTGAAAATAATAAATCCGATGAGCGGAGGTGGCGGTCAAGCGAACTTCAGTATTAGGCTTCAACACGACGCGATTCGTCTTGTGAGCTATGGAGGAAGCGGTCCTTTCGACACAGTAATCCCGTTCAACCTAACAGAATGGACAGAGATAAGGCTTTCAATTCAAAACGTGCCGGGAACATTTATTTCTTTCCAGTTGAAAGTGAAAAATGTTGGATTTGACTTTTGGCAAGTAGATGTGCCGTTACAGCAAGCATTCACGTTCGGGCCACCGGGAACCGGCGAAATACATTGGGGCCACGTTGACCCTCAAAATGTCCCAGCCCCTTGGGTAAGTCACTGGCGTGAGTTCTGGATAACGTACAAAATGGACGACAGCAGAACTATTATTTACCCACAGCGCGGAGACCTGTTTGGCTTGCCGTTAAGCCCAAGCGAAATTCTCACGGAGCGAGGCATGTATGTGGCTTGGACTGGATCGAGCGCAGCACTTTCAGACACTTTTACGGGAACAGTGGAACACACCTATCCCATTGAGAGCGTTTTTGCCGGAAGCCCAAGAATACAGTGGCGAAGCCCAAACGTGCCCAACAGTTACGTTCCAGAGAACGATTTCGACCCTGCATTCGGATGGCTACCCGCAAGATCTGCTGGCGCAACAATTGTCACACCGAATGTTGAGGTAAATCCGTTTGGCGACATAAATACAGCTGACAGCATTCAGTTCAGCGACATCGCTGGACATGCGTCCATTCCAGTATTGAGCTTTGGAATGTTCGCCGAGCCGTTTTCAGGCATAACTGTAGGATTCTGGGCGAAGCTTGTTAGCAGTGTGCCGCCGGGCGCAGAGCAATTGAGCGTCATTATAAATGAAGGGGCTGCTACAGCACCGCAATCGCTTACTGGAAATTGGCAATACTTTGAATTCAGTATCATTGCTGGCATAGTTCCGCCGTTCCTAGACATTTCTATTCAAAACTACACAGCGGCAACAGTCTACACCTTTAGCGTGTATGGATTGACAGTAAAGCCGCAGACATATTTCGTGCTTCGTAGCGATCCAGAAGGGACAACGAACAAGCGTTTTGACCACAATGCTGCGAGCTTTTTTGGAACAAACGTAAGACGGTATCTTGTGGATTATGACGTGAACGCAGACTTCAGCACAGCATCTTCAGAGCACGTATCTGACTCCTGCGTTTTTGACACTGACACCACTCCGCTCGCAGTTACTCAAATCAATGATTGCGAAATCGAGTTCGTGCCAAACGCGAAGATTATCAGGGGAAGCCTGCTTGGAAAGTACATAAGATTCCAAACAGGCAGAACAAAGGTAGGCTTTGGAAACTGCACATGGCGAGTGATGAGGCACGAAACAAACAATGTCATCTTGGTTGAAAAGCGACTAAGCGCAACACCGCAATCGGCGGGCGCAACTATCGGTGACGAGTTTTTGGTTTTCAATAACAAGTCTGCTTCGTACTTTGAGTCCAACGAACGAAAGCCATATTGCAGGGTTAGAATCTGGGACATGGACCTTGCAAGCAGCGACATTCAAGCACTGCCGAGAATTGAGCTTGGAACAATGCAGTTAGGAAAGCGGCTGCACATTGACGTTCCGCTTGATTGGGCAATTACAGATAATGAGCAGCCTAATGTGACGACATACAGAACAAGAAGCGCAATCACTTGGGCTTACAACGAAGGCCCAAGCCAGCGCACAATCACAGGAAGGCTTGTTGGTGATGTAGAGCGTTACAGAGAGAAACTTAGATTTGTGCTTAGATATTTAGAGTACGAAACGCGGCCAATCACACTTGTGATGGACGAGGACAGCGTTCACCCGTTGCAAAATCCAAGCGGTCCAGACGAGCGTTTGATGCTTTGCAGAATTACAAGCGGTAGTCAGTTAGACGAGAGCGCATGGTATATAGACGAGAACGGAATACTGCGAACCGCAGGTGACTTGTCGATTACTTTTGTTGAGGAAGTGTAATGCCTAACGAAACACAAGGATATGTGAAAGTTGCGCCTGTTTTTGACGCTTGGAGCGCAGAGGATAGAGCACGCGAGCAGAGCCGCTTAGTTTCTAGCTGGTATGAAATTATTCAACGCGACCCATATATGAGAAACGTGCGAATGCTGATTGAGTTGCGCTTCGGAGCAGGTGTAGGCGGGAAAGAAATTGTTATCAGCGTTGACCCTATAAACCAAACAAGAAGCGATGGCAGTATAGGAAAGAGCAGTCACGGACTTCTTATAGATGAACCAGAAATCAAAAATGAATACAAGATGTGCGAAGGCGCGTCTAGTGCAAGAAGCTTGAGTCTCACGCTTGATGCAAGAGTGATCGATCCGAGCACACTAATTCAGAATGGCGTGATGTTAAGCGGAATTGCCGAAGTGAGCCTACAGATTAACAACGGCAAGTATGAAGAACGTCATGTCATCATACGCGGTGACATCAGTGGTGGAGTAAGCTTTGGTGGAAGGCGAGACGACAACACGTTTGAAACGATGGACCTAGAAGTTGTTGACCCAAGGGAAACAGTCAGCAGCAGACTTCCGCCTTTCGTTATCACTGCTGGCAGAAATGGGCTTGTGCATCCAACAGCATACGGTGAAAGATACCCAATTCTTGTAAATGGCTTCAGGCGGAGTCCCACAATACGCCTTAGTCAAAACTTGACTGGCGGAAACACTTTTCTAGTTGCCGCAAGCAGTGAACACAGCGTGACAGAGGTTTATTTGAATGGTGGCTTCGTTACACCAGCAGATCCTGTCTATCCGTACACGATAGACAGCGAGGTTGACCGATACGGAACCGACTACACTGTTGTTCGATTCACAAGCCCTGCAACAACAAACTGGGCAGATACTGACACCGTGTATGTCGTGAGTGAATTCAGCGATTTGCGAACGTACACAATCATAGAAACTATCCGCTATCTGCTTGAGACATACACAAGTTTCAATATTCAGGGTCTACAAAGCAACTTGTTCACAGAAGCAGACGCGAAAATACCCAGCGGGCTACCTGTTCCTAGAGTCTGTGTAAACGGAAGCGGGGCGAGCAATGCGGCAGACTCTATAAGCTACATTGAATCATCTTACTGCGGAAGCTTCCCGATGATCAGCATGGCTTGGGAGCGTGGCGGATATGGACCTCTAGTAACAGACTTCAGGACAAGGCCGATAAGTCACTTTGTGGCTGGGCAGTTTCCAATCTGGGACAGAAGCAGCCTAGTTCAAGAGAGCGACAAAGCGTCAATCGTAAATCAGTTCACGTTAAAATACGCATACGATCCCGTCCTCGATATTTATCAGGGCGTAGAAATTAGAGACGGAAGCAACAGTGCACTCTGTCAATATAGCATGGATCTTTTCGGCAATAGAGAATCAAGTCCGATGGAGAGCCTAGAAATACACGATCAAGCTCTGGCTGCCTATGTTGTCGACTGGCTTGCTAGTCACAAATCACTGCCTAGCTACTATGTCGAATATGAAGCCAGTCCCACGCTTTTTTTGACAGCAAGACGAAGTGACACAATCACAATCACAGACGCAGAGTTTGATTGGAACGAAGAAAAAGCAACCATTGAGAGCATCACTTACAGGGCTGGACGATGCGTTGTGGGCATACGGGTTTGGGTGAGGTTTGTTGATTTTGACGGTGGTGCCTATGTTGTAGGCAATCCTGACGCGACACCTAACGACATTCAGCAGTTACTTGAGCAAGCGCAACAGCAACAACAGCAACAGCAACAACAGCCATCTGGACACGATCACGACATGAACGTGACGAACGTCACTGACGGGGACAGCCCGTATCAAGCAACTGGCAGCGAAGACGTTGTAGCCGTCAGCCATAATCAGTCGTTCACTTTCGCACTTCCACAAGCCATGTCTGGGCGAATGATTACGATTAAGGCTGGCGCGCAAACTAATCAACAAAACACAATCACGGTCGTTCCTCAACAACAGCAAACGATAGACGGCGGCGCAAATTTTGTTTTGACTTTCAGCTACAGCGCGATCACACTTATATCAGACGGAAACAATTGGCTGATTCTGTAGCGCGAAGACGTGGACAGCCAAAAGTCGTCTGAAAAGTAAGTTAAAACCATTCATCTTAAAGGAGACATCTATGTCTTATCGTTTAGGCGGTCTTACCGCTTCTCATATTGCCAGTGGTGAATTTCAAAATGAACGCATTTCGGAATCATCAACTACCCAACACGAAGCGGCCATGGAGCCGTTGCTTCAACTTAACAAGTTAGACATCGACGCTGATGTTGTACTTGGCGACTTCTTAATTAAAACATCTCTTGACCCGGTTGCAGCTGACGATCTTGTTCGAAAAGCTTTCGTTGATGCTGCTGTTGCTTCTCTTTCGGGAGACCTTTCGACATTCATCAGCGCACAGGCAATTACTGACTCCGATCAAGACACCATTATTGCTGCTAATCAAGCCGCAATCTCTGCTG
>JAAHTH010000557.1_pt1 | contig 34973 bp, 28 predicted proteins | sample 6116091 | NCBI WGS metagenome assembly JAAHTH01 (sample SAMN13939990, study PRJNA603662) | sponge metagenome | isolation source: marine sponge | host: Mycale hentscheli | place: New Zealand | collected 2006
GCCTGTACTTAAAATATTTTATGTCCTGACCCACCATGAAGTGAGAAGAACCGAAGAACCAGAAGAACCGAAGAACCCTTATTTCTAAAATGGTCGGGGTGGCAGGATTCGAACCTGCGACCCTCTGCTCCCAAAGCAGATGCGCTAGCCAGGCTGCGCTACACCCCGAACTCGTTGTTTGGAAATGAAATTCCTAACTACTTCATTTGACCATAAATGGAAACCGCAAATTCGGAAAATTGAACTCCGCTTTGGAGCCCCTCTAAACTTCGATTACTGCACGATTGACGGCAGCTATTTGCAGCTCCGTCAGTTTAGCAATCCCACTAGCGGCAAGGTCACTCATCGTGTCCATATCAGCACGTGTGAATGGTGCCTCCTCAGCAGTACCCTGCACTTCGATAAATTGACCTGATCCGGTCATGACAATATTCATATCGACATCACAGCCGGAGTCTTCACTGAAGTCTAAATCGAGAAGATGATTGCCGTCGCGCATACCCACCGAGACAGCAGCAATCGAATCAGTGATTGGACTCTTATCACTAACCACCAGACCTTTTGCCTGCAATTTTTTAATTGCAATCGCTAACGCAACATAAGCGCCTGTAATAGAAGCTGTGCGCGTTCCACCATCTGCTTGCAACACATCACAGTCTAAGGTGATGGAGCGCTCCCCCAACATACTCATATCAACAGCCGCTCGCAGAGATCGCCCAATCAAGCGTTGAATCTCTGCACTTCGGCCTGAGACTTTTTCACGCTCTCTGCGATTACGAGTATCCGTTGAACGCGGGAGCATAGCGTATTCAGCAGTAACCCAGCCCTTGCCTTCGCCTTTCATAAAACTTGGAATTTTTTCCTCCACTGAGGCCGTACAATGAACTTTAGTGAAACCAAAGCTTGCAATGCAAGAGCCTTCTGCAAAGCGATTAATATCGACTTCAATATTTACTGGTCGTAAATCTTTCGGGGTCCTATCAAATGATCTAGATACTGTCATTTTTCTCCTCAAAGATCTTTGGATAGCTGCTTTTTACCGTAATCGCAATGCTCTTTTATCACACATTCCCCACATTTAGGACGTCGAGCAATACAAATTGCCCGTCCATGGTGAATAATCCAATGAGAAAATATGGTCCAGTCCTTCTTAGGTACGATTTTCATCAGCTCATACTCGATTTTCACTGGATCTGATTCAATGGTTAAACCAACTAAATTTGTAATCCGCTTTACATGTGTATCCACCACCATGCCGGGGATATCAAAAGCATTGCCACGCACCACATTCGCTGTCTTGCGGCCAACACCGGCGAGATTTGTAAGTTCTTCTAAGCTGTGCGGAATTTCCCCCTTATGCTTTTCCATCAGTGCTTCTGCGCAGGCTTTAAGATTCTTAGCCTTATTCTTATAAAAACCTGTTCGTTTAATTACTTTTTCAATCTCTGAGACTTTCGCCTTCGCAAGCTCCGCCGGACTAGGCCATAAACGAAATAAATTTTTTGTGACTTTATTGACCATAACGTCCGTGCATTGGGCAGATAGAATAGTTGCAAAGAGAAGCTGTGCTGGTGTTTCATGGTCGAGTGCGCATTCTGCCTCTGGATACTCCTCACTTAAATTCTCAATCACAATTTCTGCTTGTCGTTGTAGAGCAGGAAGAGGTTTTACTTTCGCTTTAGCCATTTTTCCATCTCCGGTAAAGTCCTCGTATTGCTAACGTGTTTGGCCGCCAGTCCACCCTTACGCGCCATCATCACTCCATAGCGATAGTCCTCTAGTCCTCTCACACTATGTGCATCTGGAAAAATGCCAATCGGAATTTTTTTCCTCACCGCAGTCTGCAAAAGGCGCCAATCTAAATCTAAGCGATAAGGGTTGGAGTTCAGTTCAATTCCTTTGCCATAATCGGAGGCTGTCGCAAAGACTGCTTCGAAGTCAAACTCATAGCCCTTACGCCCGAGGAGCAGGCGCCCCGTAGGGTGACCAAGCCAGGTCGTGTACGGATTTTTGAGTGCAGCACATATCCTTTCCGTCATATCACTCGAGGACATACGAAACTGTGAATGTATGCTGGCAATAACAAAATCAAATTCCTTCAGAACCTTGTCCGGATAATCTAATTTTCCATCCGGTAAAATATCCGATTCAATTCCATGGAAAATTTTAAAATTTTTAGAGGACCCCTTACAGAATTCTTCATAGTAGACATTAAGCTTGTCGATCTCCTCCCGTTGCTTTTTAACCGCGTCTGCCTTCAATCCGCTTGCGTAAAATGCTGTTTGTGAGTGGTCAGACACGCCCATATAAGAAAAGCCGAGTTCTTGGCATTTATCTGCCATTTCCTTGAGAGAGTTAGCTCCATCGCTTGCCGTTGTGTGTAAATGAAACACACCTCGAATATCTTCCGGCTCTACAAGCTTTAGTGCAAGCTTTCCTTTCCCGCCGCTCTCGCTCCAACTATCGACTCTGCTATCGCGTAATTCCGGCGGAATCCACGGTAATTTTATGCTCTTAAAAACCGCTTCTTCTGTTTTCGCCTTTCCTGCTGCCTCTGAGGATTGAATTTTTTTAGCAATCGTATCGGGGCCGGTCAGCTCTGCTAAGAGGGCTGAAAATGATGCCTTTGAATTTTTACCCATGACATAAGCTCGAACCTTAAAACCTTCTTCATGCTCACCAATAAAGGTCCATTTACCTTTTTCTGTTTCTTTCTCTGTCTCTAACTCTGTCGCTAACTCTTTCACTTCATTTTTCTCAAAAAATTTAACTAGTGACTTATCTGATTTATCTGTCAGTGCCTCTCTCTCAGTCAAAAGATCTAATTCAATGAGAAGGTCCAAAGACGAAATTACTTCCGCAAGCCGGCGTAACTCACCCACAACGGTGACATCTTTCACGCCCTTGAGTTTAATCAATTTTTTGGTGAGAGAATTACCCACATGCTCTGCAATCGGCAAAAGAACTTTGCCACGATTTAGTTTTAATTCATCGATCGCAGCGACAATCTTGTCCTGGCTCTTCTTTCCAAAACCTTTTAGATCGAGCAGTCGATTTTCATTGCAGGCATATTCCAACTCAGCGAGACTCGCAATTTCTAGATCCTTATAGAGAGCTTTGATTTTCTTGGGCCCAAGGCCAGGAATGTCGCGTAACTCTAAGAGGTTCTCTGGAAAGGCCGCCGCAAGCGCCTCAAGCTCCGAACTCTTGCCCTCAACAAGATATTCTTCAATGATGGCGAGAATTCCTTTGCCAATTCCCTTGGTTTTCTGTAGTTCGCCAGAGTCCAGAAGTTCTTTTACATCGATATCAAAGCCGCGAACGATTTGGGCTCCATTAACGATAGCCTTAGTTTTAAAGGGATTTGCCCCGGAGAGTTCCAAAAAAAATGCGAGGTTGCGTAGGATCGACACTATTTCACTATTCATTTTTTCTCTATTCATCTTTTTTAACTCCTCTGTACCCACAGTGCTATCTACGCACATAGAGCCCTTTTTGCGACATGCGTAGTGTTAGCCTAATAGGTTCGCTAATTAATATGAATACCAATACACGAATATAAGGTTGACTATTAGGTGGGTCTAAAAGTAGAATTCCCTTCCATGGCGCATGACGTAAAGAGAGACTTTTTTAAAGCAGATGGAATTAGTAGTCATGTACGTAGAAGAACTGAAATTGTAAAAAAACACCCGGAAGTAAGGGAATACTACGGCCCATACAATCTTTCAACGCTTTACATCGTCCTAATTGTAGGCTTTCAGTTTCTTGCAGCCTTTTTCTTAAGAGAGCAACATTTCCTAGTCGTTCTTTTGTTCTCTTATTTGGTGGGCGCTTTTGCCAATCACTCTTTATACGTACTTATTCATGAGTGCACTCATAACCTAGTTTTTAAAAGTGCATTCGCTAATAAGTTAATGGGACTTGTTTGCGATTTTCCATTAGTCATCCCTTCTGCAATGGGCTTTAGGAAATATCACATGATGCATCACAAGCACCTTGGCGAATATTCTTATGACCCTGACATTGCAAGCTATAGGGAGGGGGAGTTAATTAAAAAATCCCCTATCAGAAAGGCACTATGGCTATTTTTCTTCTCTTTATCGCAAGCATTAAGGCCAATAAAAGTCCGTCATTATACGCTATTTGATAGGTGGATTTTTATTAACTTCATTATAAACACAGCCATCTGTGCATTCATATGGATTAGTATAAGCCCAACTGCTCTGCTCTACTTGGCACTCTCTACTCTATTTGCTCTTGGTCTTCATCCCCTTGGGGGACGGTGGATTCAAGAGCACTACGTAACCAAAGAAGGCCAAGAAACCTATAGCTACTATGGGCCTCTAAACAAATTATCCTTTAACGTGGGGTTTCATAATGAACATCATGACTTTATGTATGTTCCTTGGGCACATCTTCCAAAAATAAAGGCTATTGCTCCTGAGTACTATCAAAACCTTAAATCTTACGACTCGTGGACTAAGGTGTTGTTAGGATTTATCTTTGACAAAAATCTAGATTTATTTTCTCGTATTGTTTACCCAGATCGTCCTCCAAAAGGTCGTACTAAAGACAGTACTGCTGAAAGCGAGTTGTACACACCAGTCAAGATGCCTGAAGGATGCCTGAAAAATATCTGACACATTTTAGTCAAAATACGGCACAGACATGGGTTGACATGTGTGCCCTTGAATCCTATAAGCAGGGTGCGGGGTGGAGCAGCCCGGTAGCTCGTTGGGCTCATAACCCAAAGGTCGTAGGTTCAAATCCTACCCCCGCAACCAATTTACTAATTAGGTTCTTCGGTTCTTCTCACTTCATGGTGGGTCAGAACATAAAATATTTTAAGTACAGGCACTTAGGAGCCTCAGTCTGTAGTTACGGAAGCTCTTATATCCGTAAGCCCTCTTTTGTACAAGCTTTGCCACGTTATTGAAGCCCTCAGTGCGTGCATTGGTAAGTCGTGTCCTGAAATACAGTAGTATCTCCTCACGCCAACGCATCAAGGTTCTCCGAAGGCGCTTTATCTCCGGCAATAACGAATGAGCCATGTCGTCGGTCATGCGCTGAAAGGCGATGCGTGCTCGCTTGTGGCCTTTAATGCGGTAGAACCCATGCATCCGCTCCTTCCAGGAATATACTTCTCTAAGTTCAGGATAACTTTCTAGCCATTTTGAAAGCGCGTACTTTCGGGAGTAGTCCAATTTTTTACCACTAACAAGTAACAGCTTGCGAATGGGTAATGTTTTCGAAAGCCTCGTGCAAACTTACTTGGCCAAGGATAGCGATATTGTCTCAGCTTACGTTCAAGCTGCTCAAAAAGTACGCGATAGATTAAAGCGGATGAACATCTGTAGGTTTTGCGTACTTTTTTGAGATCAGAGAAATTCTCACATGCCCAAAGTATACTTCTGCGATATTTTTGCGTGGCGCGCATTTTTGGCATGATCCCTGGCATCGGTTCTGTAAAGACTTTCTTGCATTGCTTGCATTCGACTATGCTTTTTTTACGCCCCGCCTCCCACCCTTAACCGTGAAGAGCCAAATTTTTACACTTTTATCGATGCCAATAGTGACAGCCCCGTTCGTACGCCTCATAAAACTATTTATTAATTGTTTAGAATTATACGTATGAAACTAATGCGAAGCAAAAAATATTGACATGTAGAACGGTCTACATTCAACATTGGTGTTCTTAATTAAAATAGAGTCTTGTCAAAAGCTAAGGGTTTCGCTAAACTCGCCCCAGCAATTTTTTGGGGTGTAAACATGCGCAGTACGGGTAAATCTCGCCCTTTTATCTTTTATTTCTTACAAATTTTCCTAACGGTGGGTTGGTCTTTTATCGGTTGGAACTTTGCGGGCCTCTCCGGATTAGCCATCTGTCTTTTAGTAGCGCTAGCGGTGAATATCTACGCGTTGACCATTCCGAACGAAGAATAAGAATAATTAAGAGTGGAGGTGTCTAAGCGCTTAACCCTGCTTATAATTCTGGGCATGAGCGCTTAGTGTTGCTTAGCTGGTGCCTGTCGGATTGATCACTGCTGATTGTACATTCTAAAAGAACTCATCTTACCATTAAAACTCTTTGGACTTTTTGGTGGTATGGGGTTCCCCAGAATTAGTGGAGTTTCTAGAGGGACAATTTACAAGAATAAAAAAATTCTTGAAACCAAGGGGGCGCTGGCCCTCAAAAGAACATTCAATTCCAATCGTCGCCATAGAAATCGGACCTCAGAAGACATCGAAAAAAGAATCGTTAGCAGATTCGAGTGATGGAGCTTTCAGTTGGTAGTGCGTCTTGTTTCGTAAGGGGCGACGCCCCCATTGCTCAGCAGCACGTTAGCTACATATTTCGACGGTAACGACCACCGACTTCAAACAACGCTTTTGTCATTGCCCCGAGGCTAGCAACCTTACTAGTTTCCATGATTGTATGGAAAAGATTTTTATTTGCTAGTGCGTCTGCTTGCAGCTTATGCAAGCCTTGTTCGCAAGCCTCGGAGCGATTTGATCGGAGGTTCTCTACGGTCGAGATTTGGGCTTTCTTTTCCTCATCTGTAGATCGAATTACTTCTTGCGGTAGGGTTGTTGGCGAGCCTTCTTTTGATAGATAAGTGTTCACACCAATGATTGGGAATTCACCGGCATGCTTGAGGGTCTCGTAATACAAGCTTTCTTCTTGAATTTTTCCACGTTGGTACATAGTTTCCATTGCACCCAAGACACCGCCACGTTCCGTAATACGGTCAAATTCTACCATTACGGCTTCTTCGACGAGGTCAGTAAGTTTTTCGATGATGAATGATCCTTGCCATGGGTTTTGGTTCTTAGTGAGCCCCAACTCTTTATTTATAACCAATTGAATAGCAATCGCTCGACGCACGGACTCTTCCGTCGGGGTGGTGATAGCTTCATCATAGGCATTTGTATGTAAAGAATTACAGTTATCGAAAATTGCATAAAGCGCCTGCAGCGTCGTGCGAATATCGTTAAAGGCGATTTCTTGTGCATGCAGGGAGCGGCCAGAAGTTTGGATATGATATTTGAGTTTTTGGCTTCGATCGTCGGCCTGGTACATATTTTTCATGGCTTTCGACCAAATTCGTCGCGCCACTCGCCCAATCACTGAATACTCAGGGTCTACCCCATTAGAAAAAAAGAAGGAAAGGTTAGGAGCAAATTTATTAACTGGCATTTTTCGCGCCAAATAATACTCAACAAATGTGAATCCATTTGCCAAAGTGAAAGCTAGTTGCGATATGGGATTTGCGCCGGCTTCGGCGATATGATAGCCGGAAATCGAAACAGAATAGAAATTTCGTACGTTCTTTTCGACGAAATACTCTTGAACGTCGCCCATGAGTTTTAGTGAAAACTCCGTGGAGAAAATACAAGTGTTTTGAGCTTGGTCTTCTTTCAGGATATCTGCTTGGATGGTACCACGTACCTTTGTAAGAGCTTCTGCACGAATTTTTTTATAAACATTCGCTGGAAGCACTTCATCCCCAGTGACACCTAATAGCATCAGGCCTAGGCCATCATTGCCATCTGGTAGTCTGCCAGAATACTTTGGGCGTTCTTTATCTCTAAAGATCTTTGCGATCTTGGTTTCAACCTCAGACTCTAAACCATTCTCTCTAGCGTAGATCTCACATTGCTGGTCAATGGCCGCATTCATAAAAAAGCCAAGTATCAGCGGAGCAGGGCCGTTAATAGTCATTGATACGGAAGTGCTTGGCTTACAAAGATCAAAGCCCGAATAAAGTTTTTTAGCATCGTCTAGGCAACAAATGGATACACCGGCATTACCAATCTTGCCAAAAATATCTGGTCGAAAATCTGGATCATCCCCATAAAGAGTAATCGAGTCAAATGCAGTGGAAAGGCGTTGAGCCGGCATACCTTTCGAAACATAATGAAAGCGACGATTTGTTCGTTCCGGCCCGCCTTCCCCAGCAAACATTCGAGTTGGGTCTTCACCCTCTCGTTTAAATGGAAATACGCCACTGGTATAGGGGAATTCACCGGGAATATTTTCTTGCAAGGACCACTTTAGAATATCGCCCCAACCGGTGTAGGTCGGTAAAGAAATTTTCGGGACCTTAGTTCCCGACAAGGACGTCGTAAAGGTGTCGATGGCAATTTCTTTATCTCGCACCTGAAATTTGTATTGGTCTGCATTGTATCGCTCTTTTTTTGACGGCCATTCGTCGAGGAGTTTTTGATTTTTTGAGTCAAAGTCCGCAGTGGCGATGTGCATTTTTTCCTGGATAGAAGAAATAGCTGCTTGCATTTCTGAATCCGAGCTCAATTCATCAATTGTAGTGGAAAAAGCTTGTAGCTTGTCAGCCATTCGAGCTTGTTCATTAACCCACTTATTGTAGCTGCGAACTGCTCCAGAAACTTCGGATAAGTAGCGGGCACGGTCCGGGGGAATGATATGAATTTTTTGTGACATATCTTTCGGAAAATCGTATTTTCCTGGAAAGGTTACTTCCGTTTTTGATTCAACGGTTTTCATTAATTTTTCAAAAAATAGGTTTGTTCCTGGATCATTAAACTGAGAGGCAATTGTTCCAAAGACTGGAGTATCTTCATCCTTCATGTCGAATTTATTATGAGCCCGTCGATATTGCTTTTTTACGTCTCGCAGGGCATCCATTGATCCTCGGCGATCGAATTTATTGATTGCGATAATATCTGCATAGTCGATCATATCGATTTTTTCGAGCTGCGTAGCCGCGCCATATTCAGGTGTCATGACATACAAGTAGGCGTCCGAATGATCGACGATTTCCGTATCGCTCTGCCCGATGCCGGAGGTCTCCAAAATAATTAAATCAAAATCCGCCGCTTTCAGCACATCTACCGCATCGTGTACGTGTTTTGCTAAAGCAAGATTGGATTGGCGGGTAGCGAGCGAACGCATATAGACTCGTTCATCATAGATGGCATTCATACGAATGCGATCGCCGAGTAGTGCTCCTCCAGTTTTACGTTTGGACGGGTCTACCGAAATGATCCCGATAGTCTTGTCGGAGTACTCTCGCAAATAGCGGCGAATGATCTCGTCAATAAGTGAAGATTTGCCCGCACCACCGGTGCCGGTAACTCCTAAAATAGGGGTTTTACTCTTTTTTGCTTTTGCTCGAATTTCTTCTAAAAGCTTTTGGTGTTCCTTGCGGTCACTTTGACGTTCGGCAATCGAAATAGCTCGCGCTAACGCTGCGGCCTTTCGGTCAGAAACTTCACGAATAGTTGCAGAGTTACCTTTTTCGAGTACTTCAAAATCTGATTTTTGAATCAGATCATTAATCATTCCCTGCAGGCCAAGTTCTCGCCCGTCATCTGGGCTATAAATGCGAGTGATGCCATACCCATGTAGCTCATCCATTTCGTCTGGAAGGATAACGCCGCCGCCGCCGCCAAACAGATTGATATGCTCGGAGCCAGCCTCTTTGAGAAGGTCTCGCATATACTTAAAGTACTCAACATGACCACCCTGGTAAGACGTCAAGGCAATAGCATTTGCATCCTCAGCAATAGCGCAGTCGATCAGCTCCTGAGCCGATCGGTTATGCCCCAAATGAATAACTTCAGCACCAGTACTTTGCAGTATGCGACGCATAATGTTGATTGCGGCATCATGGCCATCAAAGAGCGAGGTGGCTGTAACAATTCGAACCTTGTTTTTTGCGCTTTTTGGCGCACTTGCTTCTGCCATGTTTGGTCCTCTGGGAGAAGTTGTAGACCATGTAGGCTGAAAAGTGCAACTAAAAGAGGCAGTTGATAGTCGTGGCCAAGGATATTTTTATATCATTCGATGTGCGAGAGCTAGATTCCTCGATAGGAACGGAATAGAATGATGCAGATGAGCGAATGGGCAGAATTAAGAGAATAGCTGGATTGGTGGTGATGGGATGAGTAGCGCTAATGGGACGAGTAGCTCTTGGCAGACGCGTGGAAATTTTCTAAACGGTACGTTCTGCGAACCAGGAGAGGTGGAAGATTCAATCCTTTCGAGGTCTCCGGCGGATCTGAACGACTGCTTGGGTGAGTTCCCCACTTCAGTGGCGAGTGTGGAGCTGGCTGTCGAGCAAGCGCGCGACGCCTTCCGTTCCTGGAAGCGAAGCTCCCAGGCTGAGCGAGAAGGGTATCTGCGTAAATACCAAGAAGCGATTCGCAAGCGTACGGATGAAATGACCGAAGTTTTAGCTCGTGAAGTGGGAAAACCACTTTGGGAAGCGTGGACTGAAATAAATGCCATGGCAGGTAAAATTGACATTACCTTAAGGGAGGGGATGGCAGACATTTCTGAATTGCGTATTGAGAATATTTTGCCTGGGACCGAAGGGCTCTGTCGCCATCGGCCTCTCGGAGTTTTGGCTGTTATTGGACCATTTAATTTTCCGGCGCACTTACCGAATGGACATATTGTGCCCGCATTGGCTGCAGGGAATACGGTTATCTTTAAACCAAGTGAGAAGGCGCCGTTAACTGGGCAATTGATAGCGGAATGTATTGCGGATGCTGAGTTTCCTGAGGGAGTATTTTCTTTGGTGCAGGGGGCGCGTGCGGTGGCAAAGCGCTTAGTAGAGCATGAAGGGGTAGACGGCATCCTATTTACCGGATCCTACGACGTTGGCTTGGCTATTAAGCGAGCCACGCTAGAGCAACCAGGGAAATTACTTGCGCTAGAAATGGGGGGCAAAAATGGCGCGATTGTTTGTGCAGATGCGAATATTGATCTAGCACTCTATGAAACCATTGGTGGCGCGTTTATGACAACGGGGCAGAGATGTTCGGCAACCAGTAGAATTTTTGTTGAAAAAAGTATCTTCGAGGAGTTTTGTGATCGATTTGAAGCTATTGCTGCAAAATTAGATATTGGTCACCCGATGGAAAATCCATTTATGGGGCCAGTAATTGATAAAGAGTCCTTTAGACGCGTTCAGAGTCATGGGGAACAGCTCATTAGTGAGGGTTTTGATGTATCTTTAATGCCAAGTCCAGTGGAGACCAGCAAGAAAGGCTATTATCTTCGTCCCTGCGTAGCGCGCGCAAAAAAGGTTATTTCCGGAGCTGCGCTAAGAAAGTATAAAACACAAGAGGAAGAATTGTTTGGCCCGGCCGTTACGATTTTCCCGTATGAAAACTTGGAGCAAGCCATTGATAGTGTAAACGAGACGGATTTTGGTCTGGTTGCCTCTGTGTTTACGAAAAATAGGTTGATTTTTGAGAACTGTTGGCATGAAATCAATACGGGCTTATTGAACTGGAATAAATCGACTGTGGGAGCCTCGTCTAAGCTTCCGTTTGGTGGATTAGGGAAGAGTGGCAATCATTTTCCAACAGCGCTATATGCCAGCCGCTATGTGACTGCACCAATTGCTTCGATGTGTACACTTGGAAGAGACAATCCTAAAATAACAATACCTGGAATGCATTGGGATAAATAAATGATGAGTGACTTGCGATTAGTTAATGGTGATGCCAGTGGAATGAGCCAAAAGAGACTCGAGGAGTTTTATTCAAATTCTTGGATACCGGTGGAAAAAAAGACTTATCTTACGAGCTTAAAAGATGGAATGGGCCCGTTTTTGCCGACTGAAAAAGCTGAATTTCTTTTGGATGCCTCATCACAAATTGCCACGTTGGGGCTTGGGTTTAATGCCTCCCCACTATTTGGAACCAGTCACCATCTGGAAGCATGGTGGAATCGTAAAGATACGGCCAATATGCAAACGCTAAAGCGAAGTTTTCGTGATTTTTTACTGCGCAAAGCAGGCTGGTGTGTGGGAAACGCGTTCTTTTGTAATTCTGGTGCGGAGGCGGTTGAAGTGGCACTAGGTACTGCTTTTCGTCGTCGCCGTTCAGAGTCACAGGTAAAGGTGTTAGCGTTTCGTGACTCTTTTCATGGACGCTTCTTACTCTCTCTGGCTTCGACCTGGAATCCAGTAAAGCGAGAAGAGTCGGAGTGGCCAGATTTTAAATCCGTATTTTGTGATCTACCGGAAATGAAAATGGATCACGCTAAAGACCCAAAAATTCCGAAAGGCTGGAGAGGCCTTTGGGCCGAATCTGGACGTAAAAATTTTGACTCCTACGCGGCTAAAAAAATGGCAGAGGTTTGGAAAAAAGATGAATTACTGATAGCCGAAATGGAGGCGCTGTCAAAAATTCGCGAAGAATTACGAGGTGGAAAAATTTTTGCGGTCTTGGTGGAGCCATTGCAATGCGAAGGGGGAGATAAGTATTCTTCTTCCCGTTACCAAAACGGACTGATAAATCTCTGCCAGTCTTTTGGTATACCGCTTATCTATGATGAGGTTCAAACTGGGTTCGGCTTAGGTGGAGAGTTCTTTTGGCATCGGATTTTTGATTTACGATCCGAGTCCGGTACACCGCTTTTCCCAGATTTCGTAGTAATGGCAAAGAAAGCCCAACTGGGTGTAGTTTTGTCTCATGAGCCGATAGATTTTCGAGAACAATTTGCTGCTCACTCTATGGTTCGAGGATATTTACAGGGGATGGCTTTAGACCAAAGTCGAAATGAGACTGAAGCTATAGAGCGAGAACTTCGTCAGCATAACCTAGCTTTTGTGAAGAAGTTTAAAAAGCATTTAGAGTTTCCTCGAACGCAGGGGCTATCCTTTTGTTTTGACTTTAAGGATAAGGAGCTATTGAGGAAATTTGTGCAAGCTCGATTTACGCAAGGTTTGATGTATTATCCAGCAGGCTCCAATACAGCGCGGTTTCGTTTAAACCTTGCTTATGACAAGAGGATAATAGAGATTCTCTTTAAGAGATTGTCGGGAGCATTGGAATCCTGTTTAGCGGATAAGGCACAAAAATCTATTCCACCAGTCTCCTTTGCTAGAAGCCCTAGTCGATTACTAAACTTGCACCGTGATTGGCGTCGCTCCCAATGGGAGACGTTGGGAAAGAAGGTGAAAAAGGTAAAAGCAGGGGATTCTCGCAAAGAATTAAAATTGATGAAGAAGCTTTTTGAACATAGTTTAGGTGAACATGCAAAGAGCTTAACGATTCAGTTAATCAACCGTCGGAATTTTTCCAAATTTGCCCGTGGTGTACAGAGTCTACAAAAATTGGTTTATGAGCCTAGTCGACGAACGGAAAATTTAGAATACGAGGCGGCTCTTTCTAGTGATGCAGGGATTGGAATCGCTATACTGCAGGGCAAACAAGTCGTTGCTATTGGGTTGGCTGGATCCTTGGAAGCCTTTCCATTTGTCCGTGGGGTAAAGAAAGATTGGCGTTTTGGATCTAATTCTGCCGCTTACGTTTGTGATATTACGGTTTCGCTTAAAGTGCGTGGCCTAGGTTTGGGAAGCTTTTTGAAACATGCACTGGCACGAGTGCTTCAATCCCGTGGTATTGTAGTGATGCAAGGGCGTAATAGAGATCAACATGCAGCCAAAATGGTAAAGATGAATCTCTCCATGGGGGCGATGGAGACCCAATATTTGCGAGAGGATTATCCAGATGTAGATGCTCATAGAGACGCGATCTATTATTCAATTCCACTTCAATTTGAAGCTCCAGAGTTGCAGTTATCCCTGGGAGTAGATTCTCCCTGGAGTGGAATAGATTTCTCTGAGTCTTTTAAAGACATGGCGGAACAATATTTATTCAACAAGATGTGTCTTAGCAATTTTGTGAGCGGTGATTTCTTGTGTGGGCTTGAATCATTTGCTCCCTTAGTGCCGAGATCCATGCGTAGGTTTTATACCACCAGCGGGCAGTCAGAGTGTGTCGATAAGATTGTTAAGTCGATTTGGGCAAAACGCAAAGTGCAGCGAGTTCTGTCCTTTCGAGAGTTCTTTTTTGGTCATGGATCGATGTTGTCTCGCGGCCTTTCAGGAGTTCGTCCGTCCTACTATCCAACGGACCTTTTGGAGAAACCGACTGAGGAGAATTGGCAAGTTGTTCTAAATTCTGTTCGTGATTCTCTGAAGCAACAAAGTTATTTAGCTGTTTTTGTTGAACCAATGGGGCAGTTGACGATGGAGCGCTTGCCGCTTCCATTTTTACAGCAGCTTGCAAAAATTTGCCGTGAATTTAATACTCCGCTTATATCAAATGATACAGGTGGGCAATTTGGCCGATATAGTAGTGAGAGCTTTCTCCCAAGTGCTTTGTTTGAGGCAGACGGCGGCTTTGTATTTACAGGTGGCCACATGGGGATTTGCTATCTAAATCCAGATATTTTTGTCGAGAAACCTTTGGCAATCATTTCTACTTGGGATGGAGATGAGTATTCTCTGCAAGCATATACCTACGCGGTTTTGGAGTATAAAAATAAAATGCAGGAACAAGAAAAGATTGCGGAAAAATTCCAAGCAAAACTGGAGTCAATTATCAGTCACTATGATGGAGTCAAATTTCATGGTTTGCGAGGCTTTGGATGGATTGAGGGCAATTTACCGGTTTCGTTGGCAGCTCTGTTTTCACCGAGAGGGGATGGCCATGGCTTGATGGTTTGTCCGAATTTAGTAGATATGCAGAAATTTCTGACACGAAAAGAGCTTAACCAATGACAGACCAAAATTTCCCACTTATATGCTATACGGATGGCGATTCACCAAGGGATTGGGGTAAATTTCATGGCGAAGAATATCGCCAAGGCATACGTGAATTGGTCGAGATTCGCTGGGAACTAATGCAAAGGCGTAATTCTGACTTATCCAATGAGAGGATTGAATCAGAGGCTACTCTTCAATGGCAAACTACACAGGAATATTATCCAGACATCTGGGAAGAGTTGGATGGGATTCGTGAAGGTGCTGGACTAAGCATGGCACAAATCGTGGTGCTCAATAACTATACGGATTTTCGCGATGTACATTTTGTAGAAGAAGGATGTTCCACAGTGTTTGTTGAAAAATCAGACAAGCTCTATTGTGGTCAGACATGGGACATGCATGCGTCGGCAAAAAATTATATTTGTGTCATTCGATTGCCACAGCCGGCACAGATGGAGGCTGGAGAGCAGGAAGCACATACCTATTTATTTTCTGTAGTTGGCTGTGTCGGAATGATGGGCTTTAACCCCTCGCGTTGCATGACTGGTGTCAATAATCTGAACGGAACCGATGCCCGCTCGGGTATAATTTGGCCGGCAATGGTGCGAGCAGTATTACAAGAAAAATCATTTGCTGGAATGGATAAGGTTTTACGTCAAGCAAAAGTGACTTCAGCTCATTCGTATTTATATGCATCGATGGAGCGAGCAAAGTTAATTGAATTATTTCCAACCGTGCTGGCGGTGAATGCAGACCACGAAGTGGGCAAGGACACGGCCATCTTTCACACGAATCACTGCTTAGCGGAGGAAACTTGTGCAAAGGAATCTAAAAGAGCTGGCGTGGATTCTTCCACTATGGAACGTTACGAGCTACTGGAGAAAAAGGCAAAGAAAGTGAAAGATCTGGATGCATTGTACGGGCTGTTAACAGACCATGAGAATGAGCCGAAATCAATTTGCTCGCACGTTGAAAATGGTGAGCAGGACCCATCCTGCACCTGCGGAGGAGGAATTGCGGAGCTTGGCACGGGGAAGTTGCGATTTTGGCGTGGCTGTCCGGAGAGAGACACCAATTACCGAGAGTTTGAATTGTCACTAGCTGGAGCCTGAATACGTGGGGGATCCGTATTACTATACATGGTCGGCACAGGATAAGGTAGTTCCGTTGCCGATAGAGTCGGCTATGGGAGGTGTATTTCAATGTCAAGGCGGAAAACAAGTATGGGACGCAGTTTCTTGTTCCTATCAGGCCTCTTTTGGTCACTCCCATAGTTACATCCTTCAGGCAGTGAAGAGTCAGTTGGATGATGCACTCGTGTTGCCGCCGAAAGCTCGAACTATTCAGAGGGAGCGCGTGACAAATAGATTATTGGATCTATTAGGGGTTTCAGAAAAAGTTGAAGGCAAAGGAAAGGTCTTTTACACCGTCTCCGGGGCGGAATCGATAGAGAATGCTTTGAAAATAGCACGCGAAATTCGAGGCACGGCGCAGGTGGTGGCCGCAAGAGCTAGATCCTATCATGGAGCAACACTAGGTGCGATGTCGGTTAGCGGAGACTGGCGGCATCAGGGGCACTTCGGTGTTCAAGATTATACGCTAAGAATTCCGGAGCCAGAGGACGACCCATCGGCGGAAAAGACAAGGATGCTTATTGAGTCCTTTGGCTCAGAGAAAATTGCCGCTTTTTGTTTAGAAACTGTTCCTGGAGGGAGTGGAGTGAACGTGCCACCGCAGTCGTGGTGGGATGGAATTCAAAAAATTGCCCGTAGTCATGGAATATTCTTAATTATTGATGAGGTGCTTTGTGGTTTTGCACGAACTGGAAAGCATTTTGCTTTTCATCATTTTGGTATAGAGCCGGATTTTGTTTGCATGGCAAAGGCTATTACCGGCGGGTATGTACCCTTTGGCGCTCTTTGGACAAGTCAAAAAATTGCTGACTATTATGCAACTAATACATTATCGTGCGGACTGACTTCCTATGCACACCCACTAGGTTTGGCAGCAGTAGAAGCTGTTATAGGTATAGTCGAGTCAGCAGAATTTCAATCCCATATGAGAGGCTTGGTTTTGGCGTTTTCAAAACAGCTGCAGCTCTTGGGTGAACATGAGATGGTTAAGGAAATCCGTTCCATAGGGATGTTGGCAGCAGTGGAACTAAAGAAACCAGAGCGCTATTCAGTACAGGACTTTTGGGATAAAGGAGTGTTTGTACATAAGCCTGGGACTTATTTTATGCTCGCGCCACCGTTCATTTTAAATGAGAATAATTTGCAGGAAATTTTTCAGCAAATTCAAGAGGTGTTGAATGGCCAAGTTCAGCTCTAAAATTGTAGGCTCTGTGGAAGAAGCCTTGCAAGGTTTACAAGACTCGATGACGATTATGAGTGGTGGTTTTGGTCTTTGTGGGATTGCAGAAAATTTAATCGCGGAGATTGAGCGTAAGGGAACAAAAGAGCTAAAGATCATCTCCAATAATATTGGTAATTCAGGACGTGGTTTAGCCGTGTTGTTAAAGAAACGTCAAATTAAGCATGCTGTCTGTTCCTACGTCGGTGGAAACCCGGATTTAGAGGAACAAATTCTGAGCGGAGAAATTTCTACAGAGCTAGTGCCTCAGGGGACTTTTTCCGAACGTATACGGGCTGGTGGAGTGGGGATTCGTGGCTTTTTTACTCCAACGGGTTATGGAACTTTAATCGCAGAGGGCAAGGAAGTGAAAGAGTTCGATCGTCCCTGCATATTAGAGCTTCCTTTGACGGCAGATTTTTGCATTATTAAGGCAGAAAAAGGGGATGTTTATGGCAACCTTTGGTTTAAAGAGACAGCTAGGAATTTTTCTCCACTTATGGCGATGGCGGCAAAAATCACAGTTGTAGAAGTGGAAGAATTATTGGCTTTAGGTGATATTCCAGCTGAAGACGTTCATGTCCCTGGAATATTTGTACAGCGAATTTTTCAGGGAAAGAATTATTGCAACGATATTGAGTTTGAAAAGTTAAGTGATGTTGAATTTAGAAAATTAGTGGATGAGCAGTAATTGTTCGATGAGTAATGGATGGTCGAAAGAAGAAATGGCCGATCGAGTGATTGCTCAGTTTCGGCCGGATTGTTCTGTGAATTTGGGAATTGGGATGCCAACCTTTGTTGCAGAGAGAATTCCAGCTAATTTTCAAATTGCCGTCCATTCGGAGAATGGTGTGTTAGGAGTGTCTGGGAGACCGACACAAGCGACGCTTTCCCCCACATTAATTAATGCAGGGAAAGAGAGTGTTGCGGTGACTAAGGGAGCTTCCTATTTTGACTCCGCGCTAAGTTTTGGCATGATTCGCGGTGGTCACATTGATTTCTGCGTACTGGGAGGCATGGAAGTAGATGTCGAGGGTTCGTTGGCAAATTGGATGATTCCGGGGAAAAAAGTTGCAGGGATGGGGGGAGCTATGGATCTAGTGAATGGTGCCAAAGAAGTAATCATTATGCTCCAACACTTTACAAAAAACGGTTCTCCAAAGTTGAAGGCAAAATGCGAATTACCACTCACCGGAAAATCGGTCGTCCATAAGATTGTCACAAACCTGGGTATATTTGCAGTGAAGGATGGAAAGTTTCAAACCTTAGAATTAGCTAGAGGCATTACCAAAGGGGATTTGGGAATTGCAGCGGAGCTACTGCAGTAAAGGAAAGGTGTGAGTAAAAAGTAATGTATAAAGCATTTTTTTCCGCTGGATTACGTACTGCTTTTGGTCGAGCGCAAAAGGGAGCGTTTGCAAATACTCGACCGGATGAACTTTTGGTTAGGCTCTTAAATGGGCATTTGAAGAATTATGCAAAAGTCCATGAGACGGTACCGGAAGATTTTCTCGTAGGTTGTGCGTATCCTCATGGGGAGCAAGGATTTAATTTAGGCCGAATGGTAGCATTAGGGGCTGGTTTAGAAATTCCAGCTTCTACTACAACACGTCTATGTGGATCTTCACTGGAAGTAGTGGCGTCTGCAGCTGCACGCATTCGAGGTGGGTTTTCACAGAAGATTTTAGTTGCTGGTGTGGAGTCACTAAGTCGCATCGAGCGCCGTGGTGCAGATTTCACAGAATCAGATGCGATAAAGTCAGAGGTCCCTCAGGCCTATATCCAGATGGGAGAGACAGCCGAAGTCGTAGCAGAGCGCACGAATATCCCTAGGTCGCGTCAGGAGACTTTTGCTGCTAGAAGCCACGAATTAGCTGATAAGGCTTATGTAGAAGGGTTCTATTCCGGACAAATTTTTAAGGAACTTTCTACTGAGGAACTCCTCACTAAGGATGAAAACATACGCGTGCCAGTCAATGTTGAGAAAATGGCTGCACTGAAACCTGCATTTCGTAAAGAGGGTGTAGTGACGGCTGCAACTTCTTCGCCGCTCTCAGATGGTGCGTGCGTTGCTATGGTGTTTTCGGAATCGGCTTGGCAGCGCTCCGGACTAAACGACGCTTTAGAAATTTTGGATATAACTTGGTCTCATGTGGCTCCAGAAGTGATGGGTCTGGGCCCAGTTCCTGCAGTTTCGTCTATTCTAAAAAGAAACTCGTTAGGTGTCTCGGATATTGGCGCCTTTGAATTGAATGAGGCTTTTGCTGTACAATCCCTGGCTTGCATCGATGAACTTGACCTACCGGAAGAGAAGGTAAATACTAAGGGCGGGGCAATTGCCATTGGCCATCCCTTGGGTGCTAGTGGTCTGCGCCTTTTGATTACACTTCAATCGAGGTTACGAGAAAGAGCAAAACCGCGTGCAATTGGCATTGCTACGCTCTGTATTGGTGGTGGGCAAGGAATAGCAGTTTTATGCCGCTTTATTTCACGTCCGTAACATCCCAGCTACGGGATGGTTTAGCTCGGAAGTTATCGGAACCACGTTCGTCCGCTAGACGAATTAGCCTACCATCCACAAGATATATCCCTTGCTCTTTTGCAACTGACGCAAATCCTGCGGAGGTTGCAGCACTTGCGGAGTTAAATTTCTTCACTTCATTGCCCTTGATATAGTAGCCATCTTGCGAATGCAAATGAATGACCTTTGTTCCAGCGGCAATAGCTTTTCTGCCATTTGTTACCATAGCGGATTGTCGTAAAAAGGAATCATGGCTTTTTGAGAAATGGTCGACATTGAATCCGTATTCCCTGCGGGAATGTTCATTTATCATATTGAGAAATTTTGAGGCCCCCGTGAGTAGCCAATCAGCTATATCTCGGTCTGAGTCTCTAGACTGAGCGACTTCTTGGTTCTGGCCAATAGTTCGGGAGCTCATTTTATATAGAGTTTGTTTGGGGCCATTTGGTTTCAAGATCAAGATAGTAAATGAAGATTGCACTTCGGTGGAGCAATGCCTGTCTTCCACGCCAGCGCCCATCACGCCGCGAGCATCTACTGGGCAGAAGGGGCCTAAGAACTGAATAATCAAATGGTAGCCTTTTTCCTTAGAGCCACGTAAAAGGAGCAGGTAGGCGTCACTTAAGTCGGCGATAAATGTACTTTTTGCCTGCCATTTAATAGAGTGATTGACTAATGTGTTGGGGCCCCAAAAGGCCTCCCTTGACCAGGATTGGTCACGGCGGTACTGGAATAAATTGTCATTTGGATAAATAGTCGCTGTACCAGATTCTGGCATGCCTTCGATAGGACGCCCGACTCGATATAGATAGGCTGCTAGGACGGACTCAATTGGTTCATCAATTATAGCATAGGAATCAAAGCCAATTGTGGCTTTGTCTCGCACATTAATATTTGAATCATTTTCAATCTGTAAAGTTTGTAGGTAGGCGCAACTCACGTCATACCAATAGGGATTTTTGCCTCCCTTAGTTGCCTTAACGTGATCTAGTTGAGTGGAAACGTCAGGTCGAAAAAATGGGTTTGCTTCGAGTCTGGCAAGAGCTGTGTTGTATGCCTTTTGGGCCGCGGCTTTGTGGGCAGGACTAATGGTTAAGACAATATCCCCTCTTTCCTCAGAATTTTTTTTCCAATTAGCTTTTGCTGTCTGATAGGTGGCTTCCATTTCTCTATTATGCCAGAGGAACTGGCCATAACTTAGGCTCGGATTGGAGTCGTCTTTATCAATCTTGCTTGATTTAAATTCTTTACGGGTATGGATATGCATGCCCAGCTTTTGATTGGCATTCATAAAAATGCTATGTTCAATTATATTTGGCATGGGATAGGCTCTTTCAAACTGTTTGAGTGCGACCCAGTCTCGCATCCATTTTTCTTTATAGAGCTTAAAGGCAGCGACCTTGTCGGCATGGTTTCTTTCGTAGTCAAGTTCTGTCAAATACCAGTCCCAGATATGTTTTTGGAATGGGCCGGCCGCAGTTTCATTCAGTTCCATTTCAAATAGTTCACGTGCTTTGGCGTTGTATTTAGTTTGCGCTTCGGGGCTATCCTCAAGTTCTTCTGCAGTAGTGCCGGATTCTTCAAAGGCGATAGCTTCTAAAGTTTCGGTAACAAACTCTGCCACCGTTCCATCTTTGTATTCTTTTTGTGAGAATAGATTTGGGTTTGGAGTGATGAGCATCGTCCATGCATAATAATCAATCGGATTTAATACATGCAATGATTCAGGTGTTGCTGCACCAGGGGCTTTGGCTTCGATTTCATCCAAGAGGTAATAACCGTTGTCCGCGTCGAAGGCAGCGTTCACTGTATGCGGACACAGACTCTGAATAAATATTGCAGCATATGATGCACATGCCACGTATGTTGGGACGAGCTGTGGAATTCTTTTTTTTCTTCTTCTTCCTAAAAAAAAGCTCTGGAATTCAAACATAGCTTCTCAACCCCAAACTACTGAAAATTCGAGCGCATAATAAATATTTTTCACTTAATAGTCAAGGTCAAAGGTTATAACTCTTCGCCACTAGTTAAAGAACCTAGCGTTTTTAATACTTTATCCGAGGCAGTCTAGATATTACCTGCTAAGTATTTTTTTCGCTTCGTTTCTGGGAATCGTTCGATAGCATAGCGAAGCATAGTTCTTGGCATTTCCTTATAATGCTTCTTAAGAAAGACCTCTGCCTTGAGCATGTCTTTCTTAGCTGCTTCTCTCAGCATCCAACCGACAGCTTTGTGAATTAGGTCGTGCTCATCTTTCAAAAGAATTTTAGCAATTGGAAATACGTCTTTAGTGTCGCCCTTTCGAATAAACCACCAATTCGTCAGCATTGCAATCCGCTTGGTCCACAGATCTTTCGATTTAGCCCAGGTGTAGAGGATAGATCTATCGCGATCCAAGAGGTGACGGCCGATGATATGAGGGCAAGTAACGTCCACGAGATCCCAATTATTTATATATTTGAAATGTTTGAGATAGAACTTATATAGCTTTTCCCTCTCTGAGTCGTCTTTCGTTTTTTCATATTTGTTAACAACAATCACTAAACCGAGCAGTCGCTCTTCATGAAATTTTGAGGTAATCAGTTTTTTGATATGATTTATTGGAATGTCTGTATGTCGTTTGGCTATCTTTCTTGTATCAGGCGCACGAACACCCAAAAATTTATCTCCTTCCGCGTATTCTCCTTTCCCCATTTTAAAGAATCGCTGACAGTCAGCGGCGTACTTTTTATTAGCCAATTTTCGTAATTCTTTTTGAGCTTCCATTTTCTCATTATTCCATTTTTTCAATCAAAAGTGGAGGCTTGGAAGCAATTTACTGCTCTGTGACTTGCAGTAGTAATTTCTCTCGATAGACTAAAACTACAAAGGTGGCAGGTGAAGTACGATTTAAAACATGACCTCTCTATGCGCGCATTGACTCTCCTGAGTGCATTGATGAGCAGAGCCTTTCTCGCTGCATTTTCCTTTTTAACCATGAGCTCCGCTTCGGCGGCCTTAACCGAAGCTGTTTTAACTGAAGAGAGCTATTTCGAGGAACTCTCGCGTATTCCGGCGAATTATAAAGTGTTTGGCACAGTATGCGAAGAAATGGCTCGTATCGATTTAGAGCAGGAGTTTCCCCCGGATTTTTACGAAATTAAGGTTGGGATTCAATATCGCGATGCTTCGCGTACGATTGGCGAGCTGGATGTGATTGTATTTCGTCGCTCTGATGAAGAAGCGATGATGGTGGCGGAAGTTAAATGCTGGCGCAATTTTAAAAAGGCACTCACAAAGGCCAATAAGCAGCTGAGTCGCTTCCAAAATACTCGAGTTCGGGGAGATGAGATTTGCTACATAGGTCGAGAGTTTGAATACCATTGGACACAATTTGATGAGATCACTCGCTACGAAAAAATTTCGCAACTCGGTGGTAGAAAGCAGGGCTTTGATCGCACACTGACATTAGATTTGTCGGCGATTAAGCGAATCCGCTCGCGGCTCATTCGGTGCCAAAAAAGTCGGCAATGCGCTGTGCTTTGATGAGATAGTTTCATGCGGGCGTAAGGTTACGTGCGCGAGACATTGCTTATTTGCTCAGACGTTTCGCACGCTCCTCAATAGTAGTGATGATGTCATCAAATACACTAGATCCTAGTCCATTCACAGTTAGACTGGATTTTAGGCCCGGTGCAGATTTCATTATTCTGTCTATCATCGTTTTAATCTGTCGATTTATGGCTGATTGTGCAGCCTTGGTGTCCGTTACCAGTCTATGAAAATGTCTCTGATACACATCCTTTGGTTTGTATTTACCACCAATTTTCATGGCCATCTTTTCAGCCAAATCAGGATATATGGCTGTACTCAACAGGTCATAGGCCGGTGCCAACTCTGGTTTGTTGCCTTTATAGAGCAAGGAAAAATTTTTCCCATGAGCGTCGGCATTGCCTATTAGATAATTGAATAGCACAATGTTTAGAAGTTTAATCTGATCTGCTGCAGGACGTGCGGCATGCTTGGATATCAATTCCTGGCATGTGGTAATACTTGGACCACCCTCACGTTCATATTTAATTTCGGGTGCAATACCTAGTGCTTGACAGAAATCTTCCTGATGGATGCGTGTTACCGTTCCATCCTCGATAATATCACGGTCATAACGTTCCACTAAATAATAAGGTGTATCCTCCACAAAATGTAGAGACGCTTTTGGTACATCCAGGCCAACTATTTTAGCGAGCTTCATACAAAAGAGCTCATTATGAGCGCTGTCTTTCACGTGCTCAATCATGGGCTTTAAGATGTGCGTGGTCGGTGCGCCGCCTTTAATAAGTAATACATGTTCATTCCGTAGGCCAACTACTAGCTTGTCTTGTGCGCCAGCTAGAGAGAGGCGATACCCATTATCACCGACCAGCATTGGGTGGCGCTTAATTCGATCTAAAACCTCTTTCAATCGGTGATTATCCAAGACTTCAACATCATCCAAAATTTCAACATCGTTTGAAGCCTTGGATGACTTCTCTCCACGCGGGTATAACGATAAAGCTCCAGCACAATCGCCGCCAGCTGCCTCGAGCAAGGCAAAAGGATTCTTTTCAGAAATCCCCAAAGATTTCGCCAAGCGATCTCGCACGCTTTCGTCGGGTAGTAGGCCAGAAAAGAACGATTTGACGTGATTAGATGCGAAACTTTCAATCTGGAGTGGAAGTGAAAGCGAGATGCCGTGTGATGCCGTATTTAAATAATCAGCCTCATAGGTAAAGGCTAAGTCACCGCTATCTGTCTGCTCAAGGCTTCCAACCAGCTTGTCCTGCAAATACACATCTAACGTTCGGCTCATAGTGTTTCACCGTCAACTGTGACATCAATCCCGAGCATCGACACGACTGTCAGTGCCTTGCCGATATGGCAGGACTCTTTGCCTTGCTCTAGCTCGCGGATAAAACGTACTCCCACACCTGTAGTAGCAGCCAGTTGCTCTTGTGTTAAGCTTTGCTCTCTACGAGCTTGCCTGACAATAGCGCCTAGTTTTCCAATTTTGTTATCTGTCATAAATCAACCCTTTCGGGATGATTATCCTATGAGAAGGAGTAAAATTAAACAAATAAACCCAATCGGGTTGATTTAGTTGTTTCAGGCAAGATTTTCATCTAAATCAACCCGTTCGGGACTTTTCGAGATCGCATCTATCATATCATCCTTTGAGGCTGAGACGCCTGCTGGGAAGGCTTTCGATATTTTATTGAGCAGGCTAGCTGAGTTCGATATTGCCTTCGGGAAAACAAATACAAGAAAGCCTTCGGCCTTGGGCTTTATCTGCTTCTGTCAAATACTCACTTGGTAAGGAGAAGACCTCTCCTTTTTCCAGCTGGACTTCACAAGTGCCACAAACGCCAGCGCGGCAGGAAGAAGAAATTGGGATATTATTATTCTCTAGAAAATCTAGCAGCGGAACTGTGTCGTCGTATTGCAGGGCCTGGCCTTGGTAAGTGACAGTGCATTTCAGGCGTTCGCGTTTCATAGAGGCTGGAGAAGCAAAGACTTCATGATAGTAATTTGATAGAGGCATTCCATCATCAATGGCAATAGTTTTGACTGACTCCATCATTGGGCCCGGACCGCAGGTGTAAAGTTCTGCATCTGCAAAGTGTACGCCTGTTTTTTTCATCAGGTCGGCGGAAATACGTCCCGTTTCCCCGGACCATCGACTACTTCCTTCCGAAAGAATCGGGACATAGTGAAAATTAGGTGCTTTACGAGTGAGAATCTCTAATTCCTCATGAAACACTAATTCTTCGCGCGTCCTTGCTGCATAAAAGAAAAATAGAGGGCGTTTGTCTCTCGTATCTACACAATATTGCGCCATGGAGATCATCGGCGTAATTCCAATACCACCGGGAACAAAGACGGATTGCTTTGCTTTTTGCTGGAGCGTCAGTTTACCGTTTGGATAGCTAACATCTAAGACGTCATCAACCTTAATTTTAGTGTGCATCCAGGTGGAGCCAGCTCCGCCTTCGAGTAATTTAACGGAAACTTCATAGAGGCCTGGAGCCGACGGGCTGCTGCTCAATGAGTAGGAGCGAACTGTTTTGCCGTCCTCTCCCAAATGAAAGCTCAAGAATTGCCCTGGTTCAAAATCCATATACCCATCCAGTGGATTCAGGCGGAAATTTTTAACCGTGGGTGAGAGGTCAGCAATTTGTAGCACTTCCATTTTTGTTTTTGATCCAAGGCTTCGAGAAAATCCGTAGCGGCCAGGCTTGCGTAGGCTGGTAGGTCCAGTGCCTCTACTAGTCCCAGCTCGCCATTCTCGCAACACTGTTCCAAGTCCTAAAACCAGAACAGCACAGGCTAGTATCTGCGCAAGGGCACGAAGGTGGTCCATCGACAATTGATTAATAAAAGAAAAAATCATGAGGAAACCTTTTTTGCGTCGGCAATTATAAATTCCTTTGCAGTCACATTTTGAAAAGAAAGTGCGTCCACAGGACAAGAATCAATACAACCACCACAACCAATGCACGCAGTGCCAGCAAGCCCAAACGGAGTTTCAATGGGTTTCTTTTCTTTGTGAGCATAGGAAGCCACGTCAATCCCCATAGGACAAGCCTGCGTGCAGGCGCCAATTCCTTGGCAGTTGTCATTCGGAACAACCGCAAATTTAGATTTTGACCAGCGGCCAAATATTTTCATCCAGCGAGCCATGGGGCAGCCGTAACGGCACCACATACGTGTTCCATAGAATGGATAAAAAAGGATTCCAATCAAAGACCCAAAGATAAAATCAGTCAAAAAGTCTTGTAAGTACCAGAGCCGATCATAGGTGGCTGGATGAATTACGTGGTAGGCATTTAATATGGCTGACAGCCCGACGACGACTGAGAATATCAGCATGATCATCTGAATCCATTCCGCTTTCATCGAAGCATCACCGCGAGGTGTGCCTTCTTTCACCCACTTATTTCCCCAGGGGGTGACACCAACGGTTTCAGCTAAATTCCCACAGGCACAAATCCAAGAGCAATAGCGTTTTCCAAAGAACCAAACGCCCAGTGGAATAATCAGAAACATATAAAGGAAGGCAAAATTGCTAAAGAAGGCTGGCGACAAATAAACATGAGCCATCTTATGGGCAAGGTGAAAGGCTGTCGCCTTAACCTCTGTGCCTGCAGGTAATGGGCTATATAAATTGATAGCTGTTGCGAAGAAGGAACCGTCCTTTCTATAGTTTTCTAATTCGTAGTGGCTTTCAGGGACGAGCTGATTGTCCGCATAGAGTAGGAACTTAAATTTCTCTGCAGTAGGGCTATAGTTAATTTCCTTTTCTAGATCAACCCTTGAAGTTCGTTCTTCGACCTGAACGATTACTTGTGGAGCTCGGTCCTGCCAAACTCCTGTCTTCAGCATAGGCATTACGAATGGAAAAAAATAGAAGCCCACGGTCTGTGCGATCAATATCGATGTAAATTTTAATTTTTGGTATTTCGATAGTGGTGTGGACTTCTTGCTATAGGGATTGCGTCCCAGCAAAAGTAAATTCAAACAAATAACGGCGATGATTCCTGTATAGAGGGTCTGATACCAAAAATTGGGTGACTTGCCTCCAACAAAAAAGAATGTTCCAAAGGGGTCATCAATTCCCATTAGCCCTGTTAAAAATCCAGGGTAGGCCTTGATCGTGTAGATCAATACGACGGCGGGGAGGAAAAACCATAGAAATACTTTCTCATATGTGGAACGTTGCATATAACTTTCTCCTGTGGCGTACTTCTATTGTCGATGTCTATGAGCGTGAGATCAATTGAATTTATTGTAGAGAGCCTTGTTGTGCAAAACTGTGTAAGAAACCAAAAAATTACTCAAACTTGCGTAATTTCTAGCTCGATGGTCGAGTGAGAATGAAAGTAAAAACAGATATTCCAATTAGTGCGACGATTAGCTTAATCCAGACAGAGACTTGGACAAAAATCAGCGTGTAGGAAAAGAGCAAAACGATTAGGGAGCAGGCAATTATTTTGGGGCGTTTACGTATCATGCGATTCTCTTCCCAATCGCGTATACCGGCGCCGACCACTGGCTGTGCGAGAAGCCATACGTGTAATTTATCGGAGCCCTTTGAAAAGAAAAACGCTGCCAAAATCATAAACGGAGTAGTGGGGAGGATGGGCAATAGGGTACCAATTGCCCCCAGCCCGAAGGCGAGCCACCCTAGGCCGATATAGATCCATGTAATTGTGGATTTTTGCATCGCAGTAAATCTATAGCATGAGCTAGCGCTTCCGGCTAGACTTTGTCCAGGCCACTTATTTTGCCTGGTCACTCATTTGTTGTAGAGTGTGGCCTATTGGGGAGGGAATTTTGGAAATTGATCTAGTGGAAATGGGGAATCGCCCTTGGTGGCGGACCTTTCTAATTCTCTTTAGTTTGATAGGGGTTCGTTATTTTATTTTGGCTGGTTCCTTCTTTTTCTATTTTTATATTTGGAAAAAGGATGTCTGGTATTTGCGACGAATGGAAAAGCCCCATCCGAAAGCTACTCAGTATGGAACGGAGATATACTGGTCACTTTGGAGTTCGGTCATTTTCGCGGTTGCGGGAACCGTATTGTTTCAGGCGTGGGCCGTGGGGAAAACGGCAATCTATTTGGATTGGCAAGAATACGGCACGGTGTACGGAATATTCTCGTTTTTCCTTTTGCTCTTTCTCCATGAAACTTATTTTTATTGGACGCACCGTTGGATGCATATTCCATCGGTCTTTCGCTGTGTGCATAGGGTACACCACCTTTCCCGCAATCCAAGCCCTTGGGCTGCATTTTCATTCCATCCCTATGAAGGGGTTATCGAGGCTATTATTTTGCCGCTACTGGTATTTTTTATTCCCGTACACCCGGTAGTGCTCCTAAGTTTTTTTTTAATGATGACAGTAATGAGCATTACGAATCATTTGGGAGTGGAAATTTATCCGAAAGGCGCGGCAACGAATTGGTTTGGGAAGTGGTGGATTGGGCCAACACATCACTATCAGCACCATAGCAAAATCACTTGTAATTATGGGCTCTATTTTACCTTTTGGGACCATTGGTGTGGCACGCAACGACACGATTATGAGGATCTATTTGCGGCAGTAACTACAAAAACTACGGAGCCGGAGGTTATTCGTTTAGATTCCAGTTATAAGCCGTATCGTCGATAACTGTATCTTCATGGAGGATCGCCTGTTTAACCTTTGGGTCATCGGTCATGTATTTAGCGCAGAATTTTTTAACTCCACCAGAGTATTTCACGAAATCATCTTTGTACCACTTGGCGACAATTGGAGAAATTTCTAGCCTCTTCTCTTTAGCATTGAACCGATTTCGACTAGTGTCGCTCATAAATAGCTTCGTAGCTTTTTCTAGCTTCTTTTCCAGGTTTTGGGCGGTGAATGCTTGGTTCGGTAGCATTGGGCAGCCAATGGAAGCGCAATTTACGGCGAAGTGAATCCGTGGCTCTTCATATTTCACTTCAACTAGCTTATTGCTCAGGTCGCCCCTTTTTTCCCGGATCATATCATGCTCAATATTGTCCAAGGTAACTTGCACGCCAAAAAGCTTAAGCCAATCAAATTTTTTATTCCAAGTATTGGTGAACACTGAGCCTATATTGCGAATGCTCTTCAGTGGATAGTGTTCAATAATCAGCTTTAGGGAGTATAAGTTATAAGCGTTAATTAGGAAGGCTAGTTGCTGCTTCTTATTCCACTTCATGAAATCTGACTTCGCTACTGACTGCAATGAGGTAAGGTATTTGTCCAGGTCGCTCGAATTTGCTTTGAGGCCCCTATAGTTGACCGTGGAAGCCGCCCCCGAGACTTTAACATGCTTCGTAAGTACTGCACTGGCTAAGCGGTGGCTATGATCAAATTTTACAGTTTTGACTCTGACTCTCACGAATTCAGCTTTTCTGTTTTTAACTCCTATGGATTTAGCTCTCAAAGCTTCAGTAGCAATTGACCCCAGGACAATAACGGATAACAGCAAAAGAAATGCTTTCCTGCCTATACAGATTGCACTGCTTATAAAAGCTGCTTTGCTTATGAGAATTACGAGTCGCATAAAAAATCCTTTTTCCTAATAAAGCTCGACATAAATGTGTTGTACAGTTCATCCATGATTACATAGTATGGACTAACGTGAAAGAGACACACTCAGTTCAAAGTGAGAAGTATTAAGTATGGGAAGCTCAAACCAAACGGATATTTTGATTATTGGTGGCGGGTTAGCAGGGGCCCTGTTGGCGCACCGACTTGTACACCAACGCCCGGAACTTAGCATCATTCTTTTGGAAGCAGGTGATGATTATCCACGGCATGCCACTTGGTCTTTTCATCGGAGTGATATTTCTAAGGCGAACTGGGAGTGGCTAGAGCCACTAGTGTCTCGTGAATGGCCTGGCTATACCGTACGTTTTCCCGACTATACGCGAGAACTATTAGGTTCTAGCTATTGTAGCATTCGCTCGGCAGAGTTTTTTGATCGCCTGGACAACATCCGTGAGCACACAAAGTTTGGGGCTCAGGTTTCCTCTATTACACAACAGTCGATATATTTAAAAAATGGTAATTTTTTTAGTGGAAGAGTAGTGATTGATGCTCGTGGCTGGAATGATACGCAAAGCTCGCTTTGCGGCTGGCAAAAATTTGTCGGATTAGATCTGGAGCTGGAGTCAGAGCATGGCTTGACTCACCCGTTCTTGATGGATGCCGATTGCGAGCAGAAGGATGGCTACCGTTTTTTTTACGTACTACCTTGGTCGCCGAATCGAGTTTTAATTGAAGACACTCGTTACAGCGGCACAGCTGATTTTGATGTGGACGAGTATACAGAAGAACTCGTTCGTTATGCGCAGGATCGTGCTTGGGAGATTCGGCGCATTGAGCGCGTAGAGTCATCCGCATTGCCCATTCCACTACTTGAGCCTGAACGGCGTGGCAATTCCCAGATTCCTAGCATTGGAATGGCGGGTGGTTTTTTTCATCGCGTCACAGGCTACTCTCTGCCTTGGGCAGTACGTATTGCCGGTTGCTTATCTCGAATGGATGACTATACTCCGAGCTTGGTACTAGAGGAATTGAGGAAATTTCGACTTGGGTATAAGCGAATGGACGGATTTGGCTTATTATTAAATCGAATGCTTTTCTGTGCGGCTGAGCCGAGAGAGCGGCGTAAGATCTTTGCTCATTTCTATAGGTTACCAGAGGGTTTGATCCAGCGTTTTTATACCGGCCATATGACAATTCTGGACATGGGAAGAGTGCTTGTTGGTAAACCACCGGTTAGGATTCAACGAGCATTAAAAGTAGCGCGAGCTAAAGAGAAATTAACGATATGTTAGATAGTGGGTGCTCAGGGTTTCCCCCCCTTCGTATGCCTTCAGCGGCAGAAGTATTGAAGGCTGTTCAATTCTCCGATGTAGATGTACATGTTGGCCCACACTTGGACAAAGTGTTGCTGGGCCCTTTAAATGATGTGGGAGCACGAAGGGCGAAGAATATTCGCAGGCGTGTTGTTGAAATAGCCTACGGTCTGTCTGGCGAAAAAGCTCCTTTAACAGCAGATACTAAAGAGCGCCGTGAGGCCATTACAGCATGTGGAAAAATTTTAGAACAAATCCACATGGCTTCTTTAATCGTTGATGACATTGAAGATGACTCCAAAGTTCGTCGTGGTGAAAAAACATTGCATCGAAAATATGGTATGCCGGTGGCTCTGAATGCGGGAAATTGGCTTTACTTCTGGCAGTTGCATGAGTTGCGGTGCTTGAACCTTCCGGCGGAGATTGAATTGCGTATGTATCGTTATTGCATGGACATGTATGTGGGTGCACATTGTGGGCAAGCCTTTGACGTTGGTATGCCCATTGATCAGGTAAAAACAAGGGATATTCCAGATTTTTGTTTAGCCTCCATTCGCTTAAAGACCGGAGCCTTAATGAAATTCGCGATGGGCGTCCCCTCGATTCTTAGTGGAGTTACGAACAAGCGCTTACAATTATTGGAAAGCTTTGGTGAGAACTTTGGTATTGCTCTACAATGTTTTGATGATATTGGCAATGCGAGCACAAAGGTGCCGCCGGAAAAACGATTTGAAGATTTAAAGTTGATGCGTCCAACTTGGATTTGGGCGGTTGCTGCAGAGGAATTATCTCAGAAGGACCTTACTGAGTTCTTTGAGTCTGTAAAAAAATATCGAGAAGATCCGGTTTTGTTAGACCGCACGCTAGAGCGAATGAATTTGCGCAAGATAGCCTATGAGCGTGCGGACCTTCATTTGAGGCAGGCCCTAGAGAATCTAACGAAGGGCTTTAGTCGAATGCCTAATTTTGCGTTGCCGCTGGGTGAGATAAAGCAATTAGCAAACAAACTTCGGAGCACCTATGGTTGTTAAAAAAAATTCGATTGCAGCTAAAAGAAAGGTTGCGGTAATTGGATCTGGTTTCGGTGGTTTAGCAGCGGCGATTCGTCTGCAAGCAACAGGGTATGATGTTCAAATTTATGAAAAAAGAGCTAAGGCTGGTGGTCGAGCCTATCGCTACGATATAGATGGATATAAGTTTGATACGGGGCCTACAGTAATTACTGCCCTGAAATGCATTGAAGAGCTTTTCGATGTAGCGGGTAAGAAAATGAATGACTATGTCGAGATGATAGAGGTCAAACCCTTTTACCGGCTGCTTTGGGAAGACGGAGATCAGTTTGATTATTCTAACGATGATACAGAAATAAAGAGACAGCTGGCGGCTCGTTCCAATAGGGATCTGCGCGGTTACTATAAGTTTCTAACTTACTCTAAGGATGTGTACCGTGAGGGTTACGAAAAACTGGTCGACTATCCGTTTCTATCCTTTTGGTCGATGGTAAAATGTGCCCCTCAGTTGATCCGTTTGCAGGCGCATCGTTCTGTCTATTCGATGGTGAGTAAATATATTCGCGATCCACACCTGCGACAGGCTTTTTCTTTTCACTCACTTCTTGTGGGAGGGAACCCATTTAAAGCGAGTTCAATTTATACTTTAATCCATTATCTAGAGCGTAAAGGAGGGGTTCATTTTCCGAAGGGAGGAACCTACTCATTGGTGCAAGGACTAGTCAAAATTTTTGAGGACCTTGGCGGAACAATTGCCTACGAATCCGAAGTGGATGAGATTTTATGCGAAGGAAAGCAGGCTTGGGGCTTGAAGTTTAAGGATGGCTCGAAAGAAGCTTTCGATTTGATCGTAAACAATGGGGACGTGGCGCTGACCTATAAGAATTTATTGCGTAACTCTCGTTATGCAAAAGGCAGAGCAAAGTCGATAGATCGAAAACGATTCTCCATGTCACTTTTTCTAATTTATTTTGGCGTTAAAAGGCAATATAGCAATATGGCACAGCACTCCGTAATTTTTGGTCCCCGCTATAAAGAATTATTGGAAGATATTTTTGAACGTGGTCACTTGCCGAGTGATTTTTCATTATATCTCCACCGGCCGACTGCGAGTGATCCAAGTTTGGCGCCTGAGGGTTGTGATACTTTCTATGTGCTCTCTCCAGTTTCGCATTTAGGTAAAAACGCGATTGATTGGGAAAAAGAAAGAGAAAATTACGCTAATAAAATTCTTGCATATCTCGAAGAACACTATTTGCCCAATCTTCGCGAATATATTGAAGTTAAAAAGATTTTTACGCCGAAAGATTTTGCAACTGAATTGAACGCTTACCAAGGCTCAGCATTTTCCTTAGAGCCCACACTATTGCAAAGTGCATATTTCCGAACTCCGAACCGTGACGCTAAAATCAGCGGCCTTTATTTTGTAGGGGCGGGAACGCATCCAGGAGCAGGTCTGCCAGGGGTGATTAACTCGGCCAAGGCAACAGTGCGAGTGGTACATAGCGATGCTTGACAGAGAGCTTGCTGCTGTGACCAAAGAAATAATGCAAGTTGGCTCGAAGAGTTTCTCTCTAGCAGCAACACTTTTCACTAGGGAGCTGAGAGTAGGTGCACGCATGCTCTATGCCTGGTGTCGTTACTGCGATGATCGCGTTGACATTGCAGCCGACCCCGAAGCAAAGCGCGAGCGCGTTGAAGAAATTTTTCGCCAAACAGAATCTGCATTGAACGGTGAAGTACAGAATGAAACTATATTTCAAGCGTTTCAGCTTGTTGCCCACAAATATAATATTCCTAGTGTCTATGCGCTTGACCTGATTCGAGGGATGGAGATGGACATTGAAGATCGGGCTTATGAGAACTTCTCTGATCTGGAGCTCTATTGTTATCACGTTGCTGGTGTGGTTGGGTTGATGATGGTCTATATTATGGGCATAAGCCATGAGAAGGCTTTATCTAATGCGGTAGATTTGGGTATTGCTATGCAGTTGACTAATATTTCTCGTGATGTTTTGGATGATGCTGAACTAGGTCGTTGTTACTTGCCACAAGTTTGGTTAGACGAGGAGGGCATAAAGCGGTCTGAAATAGCTAATCCTGAGAATAGAGGAAAGGTTGCCAAAGTTGTATGTCGACTCTTGGACCGCACGGAGTACTTTTATCGTTCTGGAAAACAAGGTTTGAAATTTTTACCGTTTCGAGCAGCAGTTGCAGTGGCGGTTGCAGCAAATGTTTACCGTGAAATTAGTTGCCTTGTGTTATTGCGAGGAGCAAATGCATGGGACAGGCGTGCGGTTGTATCCAAGCCGAAGAAATTGTGGCTGACGATTCTAGGTATTTTTCAAGTGATGGTTACTATCCCCTCAAGGCTTATTTTCCCATGGAAACCCTGTCAATTTCAGCGCGTTTGGCGCCCCTTCTCAAGTTCAAGGGCGTGGGTGGAGAGTATTCGATTCACTCGAACTAACTAATATCTAATTTTTATAGAAATAGGTAATAGCTTTTATGTTTCAGAATAAAAAGCATAGGCACCTCTTCCTTCGATTCCTTGATTCGAACTGAGAACAACAGATCAATCTTTCGCTCTACCCCCTGTCATCTGTAAACACTGACTTTGAAGTTGCTGAATTTTCTAGAGGTTTACCGGTCAGAGTCGGATTATTGGACAACTGGGCGGGCGACTAATGGGAGCTCAAGTCTATGGTGTGATTACCAATCAATCTTCTTATTGACATTTTTATCTGACTAAAATAGTATTATATTAAGAGTGTCCTTAGTTTTTTCTGAGCATCTCTAGGGCATTCCAGTTGGAGGAGATTATGACTGGGAACGCGCACCGTTTTCTTTTAAGGGTTTTATTGTGTTTCAGCTGTGTGGCTGGAATTGTACTAACGGGGTGCCTTGCAGGTGATGATCTAGCGGCTATTCTAAATAGCAGTAGCTCAATTATTCTAAATGATGGCAGTAGCTCAACACCACCGAGCAAATTTATCTCCACCTGGAGAATCCATTCGCCAAATCTGGATGTCCGGTTGCCTTTGAGAGAGGGCTACAACTATGACTTCGCTGTAAGTTGGGGAGATGGAAGAGTCTCAAAAGTCAAGGCCCATGATGATCCTGCTGCCAGGCATACATACGAGGCAGCAGGCGA
>JAAHTH010000558.1_pt1 | contig 34973 bp, 21 predicted proteins | sample 6116091 | NCBI WGS metagenome assembly JAAHTH01 (sample SAMN13939990, study PRJNA603662) | sponge metagenome | isolation source: marine sponge | host: Mycale hentscheli | place: New Zealand | collected 2006
CTTCTTCAACAACGGCTTTAGCTGGTGACACTACTACAATAACTACAGCACAAGCGAATGAAATAACAGCTAACACTGCAAAGGTTACTTTTCCAGGTTTTGGTACTACTGCAGGTACAGCTTTAGAAGGAGACACAGATATACCAGCAGCCGCTAATAATTCTACTATAACTATAGCAGCTGGGACAAACTTAACTGGTGGTGGTAGTTTTACTACTAATCAATCAGGTAATAGCACTATAACACTTAATGCTTCAGGTGGTTCAGGTGGTGGTTTTCCATCAGCTGTTACAGCTTCTTCTACTGCTGCAACTAGTGCTGCGGTTGATACACTTTATACTATTACAACTACTAGTGGTGTTGCTGATATAGTAGTAACTTTACCTACAGCCGCTAGTAATAGTGGTAAGATAATAGGTGTTAAATATGCTGCACAAAATAGTGTAGATGATACTGTTCTTATAAAGACTTTAAGTAGTCAAACGATAGATGGAACTAATAGAACAACAAACGGTTTACCTTTAGCTTCTGTTGGTACTTACTACGAAGTTATTTCAGATGGTTCAAACTGGTGGATTAAATAATTATGAGCTACACGTTTAACAATACAGGAGGCACTAACTACGGTGTTAAAACATATAATGAAATATTTGCTATAAACAGAAAAACTGTTGGCGCTTCTAATTATTGGAACCCTACTTTAATTAGTGGAGATACTGTTGTTTGTGAAATGAGTTACATACATGCTTCTCAATCTATAAAGGATTATAAATTATTAACCTGGTACGATTTTGATCAAGGTGGATCTTTAGTTTATGGTTCTCACTGGATAGGAGCTGGAATTTATTTGTGTTACGATAGTGATGGCAATGGATGGGGTGTTGGAGATTTCCTATGCTGTCCGTCAATAGAAGATTTACCAGGTGCTGCAGGAGCTAGACCTTTGGTAGTAAAAGCTACTAGTGTTGCTGAAGCAGAAAGACCAATGGGAGTTGCCTTAGAGCCAAGTGATGAAGGTGGATTTGCTACTGTAGCTATGATGGGTTTATGGCCTATGAAAAGATTAGGAACTTTAGGAAGAAGTGAAGCTATATACTCTAAGACTGATGGTACAGGTAGAGTAGATGATGCAGCTATAGGTTCTTATAAAAATGGAGCATTTGGAAAAGCAATAGATCCAGATTTTCCTATAATAACATCAACAGCTGCAACACCCACTACTGTAGACGGAGCACAAGTATGCATCTGGGGAACAGCAGCAGAAGTATTTTAATATGAGTTATCAAGCATTACCTTATACATATGGAGCTTTAACAGAAGCTCAAATAGATGCAATACCAACGTCTAATCCTAAAATAACTGCTGGATCCACTGTGTTTAATACAGACACTCAGATGTTAGAAATATATAACGGTAGAATATGGCTAGATGAAAGATCTCTATGTTTTCTTATAGATTCTGGAGTTACAGTGGTAAAAGGAAATACGTTGTATACGGTTGGTTCTGGTACTACAGCTACTGGAGAAGTAGCCTTAATGACTAATAGTTCAACTAATTATCCGAAATTTGTTGGCGTGGCTACTAGAAACCCAGTTGGTGGTTTCGTATCAGTAGCTCACTGTGGTAAAGTACAAGCTATAGCTGGTGAAACTATTACTAGAGGAGAAGGTTGTGAACCAAGCGGAACAGCTGGTAGATTTGATTTAGACACTAGTCCTTCCACTGGAGGCTTTGGGGTTGCTTTAGAGTCTGGTTCTGCTGGTGACTTACTTTGGATAGCATTACAAACAATAGAACTAGGATAATATGAGCTACACTAAATTTCACCATTGGGGTGCAAGAACCCAAGAACAAATACAAAGACTACAACAAACAAGTGAATATGGAGCTTCCTATAACACTACAGAACCTAGATTACTTCAAGATGGACAGTCTATTATAGATAGAGGACTAGAAGGTGTTATGAGATGGTCTAAAAACCCAGTTCAAGATAGTAGTAGTGACTATTACAATGGTTGCTTTATGAGTGCTGAATTTTCTCAATGGTGGGCTAGTTCTGGTGGTTTCCAAAACAAATGGTATACTGGTCATCAAGTCTCTCAAAATGAAGAAATGGATTTAGGATCTAGCGCTACTGATGCAGAGTTAGCAGTAGGAGTTTCTTATAACACACTATATGGATCAGCTACTCAAGTTGGTGGTGTTACTGTTGGAGACTATTTACAACTTAAAACAAGTGGAATAACAGATGTTGATTATAGTGGCGTTGTTAATCCAGAGATTGGAGAGTTAATTGAAGAAGGAAATACTGCTGGAAAAGTAGATATTACTACTTCTAAGCCTAACACTTTTGGATGGGTAGTAAATACTTCTAATATAGTAGGAACCGCTGGTTCTCTGTTAATGAAGATAAATACAACTGAAACCGCTTAAAACTTTAAATCATGATAGGAAATAAAATTGGAATACCTCACAAAAACAAGTGATATTATTATAGAACAACAATATATATAAACAAATAACAATTAAATTAAATAAAGTAAAATGAATAAAATAAACAAAGAACACTTAACTAAAATTCAAGAGCAACAAAAAAAGCTAAATGAATTAGTTCACAACATAGGGATATTAGAAAGCCAAAAACATGGGTTGTTACACGAGTTGGCTTCTGTAAATAAAGAAGTTGAGGAATTTAAAGTAGAGCTAGAAGATACTTATGGTCAAATAAACATCAATGTTGAAGATGGAACTTTTAATGAATTAGACAAGATTGAAGAATTAGAAAATGTCTAATATCAGAAAAATAAGCATTGGCTCAGACTATAAGAATGATGCTATGCACTACGCTGTAGGTCAAGAAGTTTATGGTGGTCATACTATTTGTGATATATTAACTAATGATTCAAGCGGTGAATATTCTATCTATATTAAAAAAGGAGATGAAGTTTTACCTTGGAAAAGATTTAATAGTCAAATGGCCATAGCTGTAGAATATGACTTAAAGTATTGATGAAATCTTTATATGATTTTGTTGTTAAACCTTTAAATGAAAGGTATGACAATGTTAAAAAAGTAGATGATAAAAATCTTATCATAAATACTACTATTGAAAACCATCGCTTTGTAAGTAAAAAAGCAGTTGTAGTTTCCACTCCAGCTGCTTATAATTCTAAAATAAAAGTTGAAGATGTAGTTTATATACATCACAACGTATTTAGAAGATGGTATGATCAAAAAGGAAGAGAAAGAAATAGTAGTACATATTTTAAAGATGATTTATACTTCTGCACTCCTGAACAGATATACATGTACAATAATAATAGCCATCTAAACTATTGTTTTGTTAAACCAATTAAAGAAATAGAAGATCTACACAACAGAAAAGAGAAAGAGTACTTTGGTATATTAAAGTATTCTAATAAGTCCTTAGAACGCGTAGGATTGAAACCTGGAGATCTTGTTATATTTACTCCTGACTCAGAGTTTGAGTTTATTATAGAAGGCGAACGCCTTTATTGTATGAAATCTAATGATATAGCTATAACACATGAGCACGAAGGAAACGAGGAAGAATATAATCCAAGCTGGGCGTAAGGCCGTGGTAGAATTAATTAAAGTAGCAGAAGAAAAAATTATAACACATACTGAGGATGATGTTTCTGCAGATAGACTAAAAAATGCAGCTGCTACAAAGAAGCTATGTATAATGGATGCTTTTGAAATATTACAGAGAATAGAAGAAGAAGAAGCCACTCTTAAAAGCATGGGTAAAGAGCAAGATCTAAAACAGTTTAGAGGGTTTGCTGAAAAAAGAAGCAAATGAGTTATAATCAAACTCTTTGGAAAGAGGTAAAAGACATTGTAAATCCTAAAATATTATCTAAACAAAATAGATATAAAAAATGGGAGTATGGTTATAATGAGGATTATGACTTTGTAGTAATAAGTAAAACTGGACAAATTGGACAGATCATTGAAATTCAAAACCTCCGTATTGCTTTACCAAAAGCAGACGAACCGTTTAAACGAAGCGAAAATAAAAAGGAACAGTACTGGGAAAAGCATGAATACCCAAAAGAATTAGATAAAATAAAAAGCAGATTTGACTGGGAAAGTTATTCTATAGCTTTTAAAGAAAAATGGTACGATTATATAGATGAAGAATTTAAACGTAGATCAGACGGTTACTGGTTTTTTAATAACGGTATGCCTACTTACATCACTGGCACTCATTACATGTATTTGCAGTGGTCAAAAATTGACATCGGAGCACCTGATTACAGAGAAGCAAACAGATTATTCTTCATCTTTTGGGAAGCATGTAAAGCCGATAGCAGATGTTATGGAATGTGTTACCTTAAAAACAGACGGTCTGGTTTCTCCTTTATGTCATCGGCAGAGCTTGTTAACCAGGCAACTATATCTTCAGATGCCAGATTCGGCATCCTTTCAAAATCTGGAGCAGATGCTAAAAAAATGTTCACAGATAAAGTTGTACCAATATCCGTTAACTATCCGTTTTTTTTCAAGCCGATCCAGGATGGTATGGATCGTCCTAAAACCGAACTGGCGTATAGAGTCCCAGCTTCAAAACTTACTAGACGTAAATTAGATGACAATGTTAAGCTAGAAGAATTACAAGGTTTAGATACAACTATTGATTGGAAAAACACAGGTGATAACTCTTATGATGGTGAAAAGCTAAAGATATTAGCCCATGATGAAAGTGGTAAATGGGAAAGACCTGATAATATATTAAACAACTGGAGAGTTACAAAGACTACATTAAGACTAGGGCGAAGGATCGTAGGTAAATGTATGATGGGCTCAACTTCAAACGCATTAGATAAAGGTGGAGACAACTTCAGAAAATTATACAACAATTCAGACGTTACAAAAAGAAATAGAAACGGACAAACATCTTCTGGCTTGTACTCTCTTTTCATCCCTATGGAATGGAACTACGAAGGATTCATGGATACTTTTGGATTACCTGTATTCACTAAACCACCAAGTTCAACGAAAGGAAGAGATGGTGTTAAAATTACAATCGGAGTAATAGAACATTGGGAAAACGAAGTAGAAGGATTAAAAGAAGATCAAGACAGTTTAAACGAATATTACAGGCAGTTTCCAAGAACAGAAGACCATGCTTTTAGAGATGAAACTAAAAATAGTTTGTTTAACTTAACTAGAATTTACGAGCAGATAGATCACAATAACGACGTAGGTAACGATAAATCTTTGTCTCAAGGTAATTTTGTTTGGGCTCAAGGTGTAAAGGATACGAGAATAATGTTTGTTCCAAGTAACAATGGAAGATTTAAAATATCTTGGATACCACCTAAAAATTTACAAAATAATGTAATATTAAAAAATGGACTTAAATATCCTGGAAACGAACATGTTGGAGCATTTGGTTGTGATTCTTATGACATTAGTGGCACTGTGGATGGTCGCGGTTCTAAAGGAGCACTTCATGGATTAACAAAGTTTTCTATGGAAGACGTTCCTCCAAACCACTTTTTTTTAGAATACATATCAAGACCTGAAACTGCAGAGATATTTTTTGAAGACGTTTTAATGGCTTGTGTTTTTTATGGCATGCCTTTGCTTTGTGAAAACAATAAACCTAGGTTGTTATACTACTTTAAACGTAGAGGATATAGAGGTTTTTCAATTAATAGGCCAGACAAAATCTGGAACAAACTATCAACTACAGAAAAAGAAATAGGCGGAATACCTAACTCAAGTGAAGACGTTAAACAAGCTCATGCAGCTGCAATAGAAAGCTACATAGAAGAGTTTGTTGGAGGATTAGAAGTAGGATATGGTGATATGTATTTTCAACAGACGCTTACAGATTGGAGTGGTTTTAATATAAATAATAGAACTAAGTATGACGCTACGATAAGTTCTGGACTAGCAATAATGGCTTGCAACAAAAACAAATACCGACCGGTTCCACATAGGTCTAAAGTTAAAGTTAACTTAGGTATAAAAAGATACGACAACAATGGAGAAATTTCTAAATTAATAAAATAGATAAATGATTTACACAACTAACAATAGTTCTTTTCCAGATCAGGTGGTACCAGATTCAGAGAAAGCTACCTTAGATTACGGTTTAGCAGTTGGCAGAGCTATAGAAGGCGAATGGTTTAGAAACTTCAGATATGGAACTAACGATCCTGGGTATGCTGTTAATTATAATCAATACCACACATTAAGATTATATGCTAGAGGAGAGCAACCCGTACAGAAATACAAAGATGAATTAGCTATAAATGGAGATTTAAGTTATTTAAATCTTGATTGGAAACCAGTTCCAGTTATTGCTAAGTTTGTTGATATTGTTGTGAATGGAATGTCTCAAAGAAACTACCAGGTAAAAGCATTAGCTATAGATCCTTTTTCAACTAATAAAAGAACTGAATACGCTAGAAACTTATTAAGAGACGTTCAGGAGAGAGAATTAGCTGAACAGATTAAAAATGTATTACAAATGGATCTTAGCTCCCCAGAGTTGAAAGAATTAGGTCTAGAAAGCGAAGATGAGGTAAAGTTACATTTACAACTGGATTACAAGCAATCTGTTGAAATAGCAGAAGAAGAAGTAATAAATGACGTATTAAACAAGAATAGATACGATTTAATTAAGAGAAGATTTTGTAAAGACTTAACCGTTTTAGGTATAGGAGCTGTAAAAACAAATTGGAACAAAGCTGAAGGCATCATGGTAGAATATGTAGATCCAGCTACTTTAGTTTATTCTTATACAGAAGACCCAAATTTTGAAGATATATATTACGTAGGCGAAGTCAAAGCTATAAGCTTAGCAGATTTAAAACTACAATTTCCTTATTTAACAGAGGAAGAAATGAAGACTATACAGAAATATCCTGGCAACGCAGAATATTTAAGAGGTTTTAATGGTAGAAATGATAATTTAACAGTTCAGGTATTATACTTTGAGTATAAGTCTTACAGTGATCAGGTATTTAAAATAAAAGAAACTAACACAGGTCTAGAAAAAACAATACAAAAGCCTGATACTTTTAATCCACCTTCAAATGAAAACTTTGATCGAGTCTCAAGAACAATAGAAACACTTTACAGTGGAGCAAAAATATTAGGACATCCTATGATGTTAAAGTGGGAGTTGGCTAAAAACATAACAAGGCCATATGCTGATACTACTAGAGTTAAAATGAATTATAACATATGCGCTCCTAAAATGTATAAAGGTCGTATAGATTCACTTGTTAATAGAATAACAGGTTTTGCTGACATGATTCAGTTAACTCATTTAAAGATACAGCAAGTTCTATCTAGAACAATTCCTGATGGAGTATTTTTAGACATGGATGGCTTAGCAGAGGTTGATCTTGGCAATGGTACTAACTACAACCCGGCAGAAGCTTTGAATATGTATTTTCAAACAGGTTCTATTGTAGGTAGATCACTTACTCAAGATGGTGATCCTAATAGAGGAAAAGTTCCAATACAAGAATTACAAACAGGATCTGGTGGGCAAAAAATCCAAACCCTAATACAAACTTATCAATATTACCTGCAGATGATAAGAGACGTTACGGGACTAAATGAAGCAAGAGATGGAAGTACTCCTGATAAAAACGCGTTAGTAGGTCTTCAAAAATTAGCGGCAGCTCAATCAAATGTAGCAACTAGACACTTATTACAGGCAATGTTATACCTAGGCGCAAGAACATGCGAGAACATATCATTAAGAGTAGCTGATTCTTTAGAGTTTCCATTTACTAGACAGGCATTAGAAAACAGTATATCAAGATACAATGTTGCTACGTTAGATGAATTAAAAGATTTAAATATACATGACTTTGGTATATATCTAGATTTAGAACCTGACGAAGAAGAAAAACAAGTATTAGAGCAAAATATCCAAATAGCGTTAAAGTCTCAACAGATAAATTTAGAAGATGCTATAGATTTAAGAGAAATAAATAATCTTAAACTAGCCAATCAAATGCTGAAGCAAAGACGTAAAAAGAAAATGGAGAGTGATCAAAAAGCGCAACAAGCCAATATACAAGCTCAAGCACAGGCAAACGCAAAAGCTTCTGAAGCCGCAGCAATGGCAGAGGTGCAAAAAGCTCAAGCAGTTGCACAGACTCAAATTCAAATTGAACAAGCCAAATCTCAAATGGATATAAATGAGATGCAACAAAAAGCACAAATAGATAGAGAGTTAATGCAACTTAAGTATCAATATGATCAACAGCTCAAACAAATGGATGTTCAATCTATGGGTCAAAAAGAGATGATGATAGAAGATAGAAAAGATGCAAGAACAAAATTAGAAGGAACACAACAGAGTAAAATGATAAATCAGAGACAGAATAATAGTGGAGCTTTTGACTTCATGGATCCGTTTCAAGATTTACAAAAACCAAACCAATAACAATTATTATATTATATTATGTCAAAGGAAAAACCAGAAGTCGGCGAAGATAAAGCAGACTTAAAAGTAAAATTAAAAAAACCTTCTTTAATAAAAAAAGATAAAGGTCCTATAAAAGTAGATTTAAATAAAAAAGAAGAAGAAAAAATAGATGCCATTCAAATCGGAGAAACAAAGGAAGTACCTGTGGAAGAATCACCCAGAGATAGCAAAGAAGTGGTCGAAGAAGTACGGGTCGAATCCAATAAAGATGTTGATAAAAAAAATGAAGAAGTAGTATCTCCTATATCAGAAGTAACTGAAGAAGAGTTAGATACAAACGAAACAACTTTTAAAGCAGAAGCTCCGCAAGAAAAGTTACCTGAAAATATAGAAAAACTTGTTTCTTTCATGAAGGAAACAGGAGGTAATATGGAGGACTATGTTAGATTAAATACTGATTATACATCTGTAGATCCAAATTCACTACTAACAGAATACTACAAGTCAACTAAACCACATTTAGATAAAGATGAAATTGACTTTTTAATAGAAGATAAATTCGGTGTGGAAGAAGACATAGATGATGAAAAAACTATAAAAAAGAAGCAATTAGCTACTAAAGAAGAACTTGCAAAAGCTCGTTCGTTTTTTGAAGATACTAAGGCCAAGTATTACGATGAGATCAAGTTGAGACCAGGCGTAACACAGGATCAACAAAAAGCAAATGACTTTTTCAACCGACACAACAAAGAACAAAAAATAGCAAAGCAACGTCACGAAAGCTTTATTAATAAGACTAAAACTATATTCAACGATTTCAAAGGTTTTGATTTCGAAGTTGGAGGTAAAAAGTTTAAGTACAACGTTAATAACCCTAGTGAAGTAGCAAACAGACAATCTGACTTAAACACTTTCGTTAAGAAGTTCTTAAACAAAGAAGGAGAAGTTGTTGACACTGTTAATTATCACAAAGCTATTTATGCTGCTGAAAATGTAGATACTATCGCCAATCATTTTTATGAGCAAGGTAAATCCGATGCTACTAAGAATATAATGGCACAATCCAAAAATATAAGTGCAGAACCAAGAGCGAGTGCTGCTGGTGATGTATTTGTAAATGGAATGAGAGTAAAAGCAATTAGTGGTGCAGATAGTTCTAAGTTGAAAATTAAAAAAATAAACAAAACAACTTAACTTAAAAACAAAAAATATGAGTTTTACTAATAATTCTCAATTTCCTGCTAGCCTAAAGCCAGCACCGAATCAGATGGCATTAAGAGATAACTATCTTGATTTCACTGGAGCTGCTGGTGGTAACTTTGCTCAGCAATACTTACCAGAGCTTTACGAAGCGGAAGTTGAAAGATATGGAAACAGAACAATAGGTGGTTTCCTAAGAATGGTTGGCGCTGAAATGCCAATGACATCTGACCAAGTAGTTTGGTCTGAACAAAATAGATTACACATCGCTTACAGAAACAACACTGCTGTAACTCAAGCTGGTCAAGGTGGTAATGTAAACTGTACTGTTACTTTAAACCTAGCGGATGCTGGAGCATCTAAGGGAGCTGTTAGAGTTGGTCAAACAATTTTAATGTCTGATAAAGCTACAGGATTAATTATTCAAAAAGCGCTAGTACAAGACGTAAGAGGAACTAATTCAGAAATCTTAGATTGTTTGATTTACGGAGGCGGAGCTCTTGACGCTGCTTTACAAATAACTGCAGGTGTTCAACTATTCGTTTACGGTTCTGATTTTGGAAAAGGAACAGTAGGAATGAATGGTTCTATTGAGCCACAATTTACTCAATATTCTAACTCACCAATCATCTTAAAAGACAACTTTCAAATTAATGGTTCTGACACTGCTCAGATCGGTTGGGTTGAAGTAGCTACAGAAGATGGTCAATCAGGTTACCTATGGTACTTAAAGTCTGAGTCTGAAACAAGATTAAGATTTGAAGATTACTTAGAGACTGCTATGGTTGAGGCTGAGTTTATGAAGCCATCTGACGTATATGATTCAGGTAAATTCTTTGACTTTGGAACTAATCCTGTTGCTGCTGGTACAGCTGCTAATGCAGGGGAGATCAAAGGTTCAGAAGGTTTATTTGCTGCTATTGAAGATAGAGGTAATGTATACTCTGGTTTTGCTGGAGCTGCTTCTCCTGGATCTGGCGCATTAGCTGATTTTGATGAAATTCTAAAACAATTAGATAAGCAAGGAGCAATTGAAGAAAACATGTTATTCTTATCAAGATCTACTGCTCTTGATTTTGACGATATGGTTGCTGCTGTTAACGGGTCTTACGCTTCTACTCAATCTGTTTCTTACGGATTATTTGAGAATGATGGTGATATGGCACTTAACTTTGGTTTCTCTGGATTTAGAAGAGGTTCTTATGACTTCTACAAAACTGATTGGAAATATTTAAATGATATTTCTTTAAGAGGTTTATCTAAAGAAATAGATGGTGTAATGATTCCTGCTGGAACTACTACAGTATACGATCAAATGTTAGGATCAAATATCAGACGTCCATTCTTACATGTAAGATATAGAGCTTCTGAAACTGAAGATAGAAGAATGAAGTCTTGGATCACTGGTTCTGTTGGTGGTGCATACACTGATACTTTAGATGCGATGACTGTAAGTTTCTTATCTGAAAGATGTTTAGTAACACAAGCTGCAAATAACTTCGTGTTATTTAAAGGAGCTTAATTAATTATTAACATTTAAAAAATAAGAAAATGAGTTATATAAAACTAAATAAAGCAGGTGGTGCTTTTGATTTAATACCAGCTGACAACATTCTATATGTTAAAGGTACAGAAGGTGCTGCTGAAACAGGAACAGGTGATGGTAAAGCTCCATTTGTTCAAATAGTACAAGGAACAGTATTAGCGTCTTCTACTGAAGACTTACTTTCTAGCAAAGTAACAATAGGACCTGATACAGGTGTTGCTGCTACTACTGGAGCTGCAACAATAATGCAAAATGCGGTTAACGCTGCAATTGTAGCTGCTGCTCAAGCTGAAGGCTTAGTAGTTGCTGTAGACTTTAGTGCTATTCTTAATGAAGCAAATTACACTGGAACAACTTCGGATGTTACTAGTGCTGCTCCAATTAAGTATGAGATAGTGTAAAATCAAACAATAATAAGATCCCGCTTCGGCGGGGTCTTTTTTAATTATTATATTATATTATATTATGGAAACAAAAGCAAGTACAGCTTCCAAAATTGAAAATTGGGAGTATAAAGATAGAAATTATTATTTAAGAAATAATAAAAATCCCTTAACATATACCATACCTACTAGACATTCCGCTAGATATCCTTTAACATGGTTTGATCCAGATGTAGGTTATGAAAGAGAATTAAGATACGCTACAAATCAAAGATCTATTTTTGTAGATGAGCAACAAGGACCATGCACCATGAAGCATGTTGTTTTTGAAAGTGGCGTATTAACTGTTCCTAAAGAAAAAAGAAATCTACAAGAGTTTTTACATTTTCACCCTCATATGAATTTAATATTCACTGAGTTTGATAAAGTAGTTGCTAATGAAGATCATTTTGATACTATGGAGTTAGAGCTAGCTGCTCAAAACATGGCTTACCAAATGGATGTTGAAAAGCTAGAAGCTATATTAAGAGTTGAATTAGGCACTAGAGTAAAGGACCTAACAACTAAAGAATTAAAAAGAGACGCCTTAATATTTTCTAGGCGTAATCCTTCTTTATTCATTGAATTAGCAGAAGACGAAAATGTAGAACTAAGGAACGTAGCTATTAAAGCTGTTGAAGCTAGAGTATTAACTTTAGCAGATGACAATAGAACATTTAAATGGGCTAGTAATGGTCGTAAGTTAATGAATGTTCCATTTGATGAAAACGCATATTCAGCAATAGCTGCTTGGTTTAAAACAGATGAAGGTTTAGAAGTATATAAATCTATACAGAAAAAACTAAAATAACAAGTGATTATAATTAAGGCGGCATATCGCCGCCTTTTTTTAAATATAGATATATGGCAATTAATGTAAACGATGTTTATCAAACAGTGCTGTTTATACTGAATAAAGAACAAAGAGGATCTATGACACCTCAAGAGTTTAGCAGTATAGCAACACAGGTGCAATTAGAGATTTTCGATAAATACTTTGAAGATTTAAATTTGTTTTTAAGACAAAGAAGTAATAGCAATGAATATGCTGATAGAGTAAAAACCGTTGAAGAAAAAATATCTATATTTGAAAGACAATCAGACATTACTAATTTTGATTTGAATCAATTAACTAGATTTTACAAGTTAGGTTCTGTAACATACAAAAGAAGTTCAAACAACCCGTTTGGACCTGATTATCCTATAACTTTAGAAGAAGTAACTCAATCAGAGTTTGACTTAATCAATAGATCTCCTTTAACAAGACCTTCTAAAGCTTTTCCATTATTTACAATAAAGAATAACGTTCTAAGCGTTTCTCCTGTTATAACAGAGATTACTGTAAATTATTTGGAAAAACCAAAAGATGTTAGATGGGGCTACACATTAGGTAGTTTAGGTCAATTTCAATATGACGCTACAGAGTACAATCCTCCAACTTACCCTCCAAACACTAATCCACCAGGTCCAGCTGCTGGTTCAACTAATTTTACAATATCACCTATTGACAAGACTGATTTAATCTTAAAAATATTACAATACGCTGGCGTAGTAATAAGAGATCCTCAAATATTTCAAACAGCAGGCGCGTTAATTCAACAAGACGAAGCTTCAGAAAAAACTTAATAAATGGAATTAATTACTGAAACTAACTACCAATACTATCAAGCTAGTCAATTATTTTTAGGCAATGGTGCAACTGGTCAAAAACTGCAATGTACTTTTGATATAATACTAAACGACGAAGGAGAGTCTATTAGAAATTATGTGTTAGAATACAAAGTTGCCAATACTGAAGATTATATTATATACCCTGCAGCTTACTCTTTAACAGGGAATAATGAAATAACTTTAGTTGGAGCTGTTGATACTACTACCAGCTTGAGAGTTAGAGCAATCCAAAAAGCAAAATGGAATAATTATGGAGGCTATGAGTATATAAACTTAGATGAAATTATTTCTAATTTTATGATGGCTTATGTTGGAAGTGATAAATTAATTTCAAGCGCAAGAAGAACAGATGTTATATTTCATGCTAAAAGAGGTTTACAAGAATTTAGCTATGATACTTTAAAATCTGTAAAATCACAAGAATTAACTGTTCCTCATAGTTTAAGTTTGCCAATACCACAAGACTACGTAAATTATGTCCAGCTTTCTTGGGTAGATCAGGCGGGTGTTAAACATATTATATATCCTGCAAATGATCTAACTAGTAATCCTACTCCTTTAATACAAGACAATGAAGGTTTACCAGCTCAAGATTATTATGGAGACAATATAGAATCAGCACAGTCTTTTACTACTGAAAGATGGTCTGAAGAAGATATAAGAAACTTAAATGGAGAATTAGATTTTGATAATGTAGAAGCTAATGTATATGGTTTTGATTGGTGGAGATTATGGTATGGCCAAAGATATGGATTAGAACCTCAAGTAAGTCAAAAAAATGGATGGTTTACAATAAACGAAAGAACTGGTAGTTTTAATTTTAGTAGCAATCTTAGAAATAGCTTGATAATAATAGATTATATTTCTGATGGATTAGGATACGATGAAGATACTAAAGTACCTAAAATGGCGGAAGACGCTATGTATAGTCACATAATGTATTCTATATTATCTACTAGACCAAACGTGCCTGAGTATATAGTACAAAGATATAAAAGAGAAAGATCTGCAAAATTGAGAAATGCTAAAATAAGATTAAGTAATATTAAGCTAGAAGCTTTCACACAGGTAATGAGAGGCAAATCTAAATGGATTAAACACTAATTATGGCAGAGCAAAAATATGTTTTTACCTCCGGTAAAATGGAGCAAGATTTAGACGCTAGAATAGTACCTAAAGGTTCTTATAGAAGCGCTAATAATATTTCTGTTAATCAACAAGAAGGTGACGACGTTGGTACTGTTAAAACGGTGTTAGGAAATATACGTAATACTGACTTCGGGTTAGATGCTGAAGAGGTAAAAAACACTAGAATAATAGGCCATTTGGTAGATGACAGTAGAAAAACAGTGTATGTTTTTTTATCAAACTATATAGACAGTTCTACAGACGGTGTAAGTAATACACCTATAGATAACTCTACAATATGTAGAATTATAGCTAGAGATATGGAATCTGACTCTAATAATTTACTAGTAGAAGGTAAGTTTTTAAATTTCTCTATAAATAGCCCCATAACAGGAATCAATATATTAGAAGATTTATTATTTTTTACAGACAATAGGAATCAACCTAGAAAAATAAATGTTACAAAAGCAAATCCTTCTTTTTCTCCAAACCCTACTTACTATACAAATGAAGACCAAATAAGTGTAGCAAAGTATTACCCATGTGACATTATTGGATTAGCTAAGAAATTCGTAGTTAGCTATAATCTAGATAATGACGGAGGCGGAACATCAGCTTCACCTGCTAGTTATTATAACTATTTTACAAACAAAACAATATTACCTACAGAAGCTGTCTCACCTTCAACAGGTACGGGTTTAACAGTGAAAATAACTTCAGCAAGTAGTATTACTGGAAATATTAAACATGTAGAGATAGTAAATTCTGGTATAGGTTATAAAAATGGAGATGTTGTTAAAATACTTCCTAAAGCAGGTACAGCTGCTATATCTTTAATAGTTCAAGAACAAGGCACTATGAGGGATAGATGCAGTAAGTATCTACCTGTTTATATAGAAGGAAAAACAAATACATCTGCAGTTCCAAATGGTGGTACTGTAGGTATGAACTTTTCTTATAGTGGTACTAATCCAAGCGGAGCTCCTTCTCTTACATCACCTTATAGTAATTGGATAGGATCTACTGTTGCTAATTTCGACGCTAATGGTATAGAGGTTTTTCCTCCTGGTGGTAAAAGAGCTGTGTTAACAGGCATAGCTACTAGTGGAAATTTAATTGTATCATGGCCAGGAAACTCTACTGATGCTTGGACTGTTGTAACTAGTAGCGGCTCATTCGTAATAGGCATGAATCCCGATTATGATGAAAATTTTCCAGGTGATTGTGAATATTTAAAAGATAAATTTGTAAGATTTGCTTATAGGTTTAAGTTTACAGACAATGAATATTCATTAATATCACCCTTTACGCAGGCATGCTTTGTACCTAGTCAAGATGGTTATTTTACTCAAAAAAAATTAGACGTAATCAGCACAGGTACAACGTCTACAAGTAAGTTAGTTCCTGACACTGAAACAGCGTTTGAAAGCACAGAGCTACAATTCTTTGAAAACAAGGTAAATGAAATAGAATTAATAATACCATGTCCAACTTTCATAGATGGTAAATCCTCGTTTGCTGACTTACAAGAAAAAATGCATGTTGAACAAATAGAAATAATATATAAAGAAGACAGCGAAAACGTTTTAAGAGTTTTAGATGTAATACCTATTTCAGACTTTGAAAATATAGATCTTAATTTTCTTTCTTATGAATATCAATCAAAAGCACCTTTAAGAGCTCTACCTTCAGGTGAAATAACTAGAGTTAGCGATAGAGTTCCTTTAAGAGCGTTGACACAAGAGGTAGCAGGAAACAGATTAATGTACGGTAATTATGTAGATGGTCATACAAGTAATGAAAACTTAAACTATATAGCTGGTGCTGGAGAAAAATTTCCACTACAATTATCAAACCTACTAAAAGAATATCCCAACCATACTTTAAAGCAAAACAGAAATTATCAAGTTGGTATAGTTCTATCCGATAGATACGGTAGACAATCAGATGTTATTCTATCTCAAGATCCAACCACATCTACTGTTGGTTCTACTTTAATATCTTATGAAAATTCTACACTTTTTCACCCATTTTATAGTGCCGATCCGGGCTTAATTGATCCACTTCCAGGTGGAGTTAGACCTCCTGATACTTGGTGGGGTGATAGTTTATCTATACAGTTCAACTCAACTATTCCAAATAATATTGGTAAAGATGGCTACCCAGGTTTGTATAAAAATTACTCTGGTGTATCCAGCTTATATCCAGGTTTAGGTTATACAGCTAATCTATCTTTAATAAACGCAATTACTACTGGTGGAGGTGGCAGTGGTTTAACAGTAGACTACACTACAAATTCTGAAGGAAATATAGATACAATATCAGTGAACAATGCTGGATCCGGATATGAAGCAGGAGACTTGATAGAAGTCATTAATTCTTCAACAACTACTCCTGGAAATTTTATATACGATCCTGCTTTACAACCGAATTTAACAGGTTGGTATTCTTACAAAGTAGTAGTTAAGCAAGAAGACCAAGAATATTATAATGTATATGTACCTGGAATAGTTAATGGAGCTATTAATAAGGCTGGTAATAGTAGTGCTACAGAAGCTAGCTTAAGTTTATTTGGAGATAATATAAATAAAATACCAAAAGACTTAGCAGAAATATCACCTACACAATCGATTTTTAATTCCACTCAAAACCTTAGTTTAAGAGTTGAAAATAGCCAGCAAGAAGATAATAGTATACAGTTTTATCCTGAAACTAAGTTGGAAAAAGTAGTTACATTAGGCAGTTTAAAAGACTTAGGTATAAATACTTCTTTAATAAATAGTGAGGTTAAGACCGCGGCATTATCTACTGAGAATGAAGTCGTTGTACAGACGTATAATGAAGACATAAGCTCTGGAGACCAAGTGGTTTCTATTTTCAATTCTACAACAGGAACAGAGATCATAAATGAAGCTGATGGATTTAGAGTAACAGCTAATGTTGGTATTACATCTAATGGTAGATTAGTACTAAATAAAAACTTTAATCAATCTATACCTATTGGGTCGGTCATAGTAACAGGACCTCCAGGTGTTGTTTATAGCGGTGTTAATAATCCAATTGTAGCATTATTGAATACCAGTGAACAAATAGGTGTTTCTGAAGAAAATAATTTTTCTCCTAAACTTGGTGTTTTTGAAACAGCTCCTGTTAAATCTCTACTAGACATATATTACGAGACAAGCACATCAGGCCTAGTAAATACATTAAACGAAAATATATTAATAGGATCCGATGTAGCAGAGATTAATTCTGTTTCTTCTATAGGTATAGATAATTGGACAGAATTAGACAACCAAGATAAAGTACTAACTAACATTTTTTATCCTCTGACAGTTACTAATCAACCTTTGTTTGACAATAGTACTACAGGATTTCTAGTATCAGTAAGAGATGAATTTAATACTAATCGTAGGTCAGAGTTTAAATTAAACTCAGCTGGAACAGGGAGTTTTACTATATCAACAAGAAATAACAACGGTTATTACGTAGGTTCTGATGAAAGAGGAACTACTTTTAATTTTACTGTTAAGTTAACTAACAATGGTATTTCTTCTACTAAAACTTTTACAGGTAAAATAACTAATGAATCTCCATTACTAGTAGATGATAGTGGTGCTCCATTTACTATAAACCAAGGACAAGAACATGATGCTGATAAAAATAATGGTAAATTTGAGATTGGTTTGCCTGCTTCTAAATGGAACAGAATTTTTCCAGGGTTAGGTCAGCCGCTTACTAGAGATAACGGTTATTCGTATAGATGCTTTAATGGTAGTGCAGATACTATTCTTAGAGAAAAAGAATTAAAATGGAATTTATTAGAAGCCAAGTTAATTGAGTATGAAAACGTACCACAGCCTTCTGGTTTTGTTAGTGGAGATTGGTATGACGGCGTTGTAGATAGCGCTTCAGACGTTCAGGTCAATTGGCAGTTGGTAAAAAATCAAGATTATAAAGAAACTTTTTTTGAATTAGTTGGAGATAGTTCTTTAGCAACAGCTAGCACTAATGAAGCTTTTGGAAGTAAAGTTAAGATAAAAACTAAATCCATTGGTGTTAATGCTACTACCGGTACTTCTTATGTTTTTGACCCGGATGGTGCTGCAGGCACTGTAGAGCAGATAACTGATACAATAAGCGACTGGTTTGGAAATATAACAAATAATATTGCAAGTACGTTTGGCCAAGGTAATCCTTATGTTTCTCAATCTAATGTAGATCCAGTAAACCGGGATACAGATCGCGCTTCATTTATAAGTTTTGTTTTATTTGAATTAAAAATTGAGTGTATAGATAGAAGCGGAAGCGGAGCCAGCATAGGTGTTCAAACAATAAGAGTAAAATTCAAATAGACTAAGTAATACTATTATGGGAGCTACAATAGAAGTAAAATATTTCAATTCATTTTGGTGTAAAAAAATAGAGGGCGATGTAACGACAGAAACCTCGCCTTACAGCAACACCGTATATACTAATCCTACATGGCCAAGTGTTCCTTGGAACACAGAATCAGCAGGTACTGTAGTTCAAGGTCAACCATATGGTTATCCTAAGTTTCCTCTTTTAGCAGACGTTGCTCCAGCTAAGATAGATGAAAATTGGTATATAGAGGAGTCAAGAATAAAAGGCGCTTTTAATGAAACACCAGTAGCACTAGGTGTAAGAGCCTACTTAAATGAAGAAGACCCAGTTCAAGATGTTAGAGAAGCGTCTATTATATACTCAGGAGTTTATAACTCTAGAACAGCTATAAACCAGACTAACGTATTTTCTATTGCTGAACCTATAGTTAAGTCCTTAGATCCAGCTTATGGGTCAATACAGAAGCTATTTGCAGAAGATAGTAATTTAATAGTTTTTCAAGAGAACAAGGTTAGTCAAGCTCTTATAGATAAAGATGCTATATATTCAGCTGAAGGTTCTCAAACTCCTGTAACAACTCAAAACTTAGTAATAGGTCAAGCTGTTCCTTACTTAGGTAGGTATGGTATAGGTAAAAATCCTGAATCTTTTGCTCAGTTTGGCTTTAGAAAATATTTTGCAGATCCTAATAGAGGTTTAATAATGAGATTATCAAGAGATGGTTTAACTGAAATCTCTGAATATGGAATGAAAGACTTCTTTAGAGATACGTTGACAATTTTTAGTGACAAAAGTAGTTTTGCTGAAGTACTTTTTTCATATGTAATCCCTCTAAGTAGCACGCCTACAACTGTTTTTCAAATAACTAATGAAGGCGTAGTAGCAGGTAGTAACATAGGAGATGTTATATATATAGGTTCAAAAATAAAAAACTTAATAGGAAACGCTGTAGTGGATACTGGTTCAAATGTTGTCAAAATAACAAAAGATAATGTAACTCCTGTAACTTATACGGTCACTGTGGATAAACCAATAACAATACCTTCAGGAGCTACTCCTCAAGGATATGTCAGTTATCCTTATAAAAATAGAATTGAAGGAGGTTGGGATAATTTCAACAAATTATATACCTTATCACTTCAGTTAACTCCTCAATGGTTACAAAAAGATGGCAATGCTCAAACCTTAAGTTATGACGAAACAGTAAGAGGTTGGAATACTTTTTATAGTTATAAACCTAGTAGGATGTTTAGTTTAAAAGGTAAGTTTTATAGCTTTAACTCTTACGATTTGTGGACGCATTATGAAGGGGAAGGTATAAATAACTATTTAAGTTATTATGGACAAGATTTTACAGCTAGTATAACTTTCTATGCTAATCAAAACCCATCTTCATCTAAAGTTTTTCAAACATTAAATTATGAAGGTGATTCTGGTTGGAAAGCTATTACACAAGGAAGTAGTCAAGGTAATTTACAGACCAGTGATGGGGCGAATGATTGGGCAAATTACGGAGATCAAAGTAGTACAGTGTGGAGTTATACTGAAGGAGCTTATGTTGACCCTATAACTGGTTATACTAGAAGAGCAGGTTTTGACTTAAGAGAAGGTTTGTATACAGGTAATATTAACAATACTAGTTTCTTTCAACCTGGCCAAGTTTTACAGTCTTCAAATACATCTGGTATTAAAGGATTTTTTATGACAGTTACTCTTAGTACGGATGGTGTAACGAACAAAGGTGGAGGTAAAGAATTATGGGCAGTAGGAACTACTTTTGTACCATTAAATTAAACTTATGGAAGTAGTAGAGAAAAAAGTTGATGTTGATAAAATAAAAATAGTTGGAGATGGTACGGATATTATTCACCATGATATAGTTCCTTTAAAGCATTCGTTTGCAGATCAAATATATGTTAGGCAAATGGAAATGAAAAAAGGAACTTTAGTAGTTGGAGCTGTACACAACCATAAGCATGTTTGGTTTTTATTAACTGGACATTTAACTATAGCATGTAACGACGACGTTCAAGATTATGAAGCACCGTGTTATGTAATTTCTGAAGCTGGAAGCCAAAGAGCTATATATGCTAACGAAGATTCTATATTTGTAAACATACATAAGAATCCTAATAATGTTGAAAATATAGAAGAGTTAGAAAAAGAAATAGTTTCTTTAAATAAAAAAGATTTTAATAATTATATAAAAAATAAAGTATGAGTTTTGCAGTAGTAGCGATAGTAGGAGGTGCGGTATCAATTGGTACTGGAATTATGGCATTGTCAAAAGCTAATGGTGCTAAAAATGAATTAAGTACGTTAGAAGCTAACATAACAGAAGCTGAAAACAATAGACAAGCTTTAGATAATCCATATGACGATATTAAAGATTTGAGTAGTCAAATACAAAATCCATATGCTAACCTAGGTGTAGCTACTAAATCTGCTGAGATAAAAGCTCAGCAAACAGATCAGGCTTTAGCAAATACTTTAGACGCTATGAGATCAGGAGGTACAGGAGCTGGTGGTGCAACTGCTTTAGCTCAAGCTGCAGCTCAAAGTAAATCAGAAGTTTCAGCTAGTCTCGAACAACAAGAATCTCAGAACCAAAAATTAAAAGCTCAAGGAGCGGCTCAACAACAGCAGTTAGTACTCGCTGAAAAGCAAAGAGTTCAAGAGTCTCAAGCTAAAGGTGAAGTAATGATGATGCAAATGCAAGAAGAAAGAGATAACATGGCGTTAGATAGAGCTCAAGCAATGTACGATAACAAGCAAGCTGAAGCAATGCAATACCAAAGTGATGCTATGGGAGCGTTCAGTAGTGCTGCTAATACAGCTATGTCTGCTGGTATAGGCGGCATGGATTTATAGAGGGCAGCAGTGCCGATAATACTCTAGAAAACTACGATTATGATCAATACGGAAATCCTATATCTGTGTCAAATGCACAAACTAGTGGTACTAGAACCTTTTCAGGACCTTTACCTAAATATAATTAACAATAAAGATGGGAACATATAGACAACCAAGTTTAGTTTTAGATAAAAGCTTTGAAACAGTCAATAAAAATATGGCTGAGTTTCAAAAGAACTTAATGGCTCAAATGCAGGCTAATACAAAAAAGGCTAGAGAAGAAGAAAAGTTAGCTAAAAAAGCGGCAAAAGAAGCTCAAAAACAAAACCATGAATATAACGAGTATGGTAGAAAAATAGAAGCTGATTTAACAAAACTTAAGCCACTTTTTATGGATGACTCTATAGAAATTGAAACCTCAGCAGGTAGTATAAGTAAAAGCGTGGAGCAGTTTGAGGAAGATATGCTTAATATAAGTAATGGAGTTATAAACAAAGCCACGAACTTGCCTTACACTAATAAAGATTTAGGTTATGAGGACAATTTTAATTTTAAAGAATATATTGATTCAGAACTAGATGGTCAGTTAGAAGATGAAATAGGAGGAGCAGCTGAAGATCTTAAGGTGCAGGTAAGAACACTTTATAAAGAACTAGCCAAACATCAAAAAGGAAGTCCTATTTACGAAAACATAGTTTCAGGTATAGAAGCTAGACTAACTCAAGCACCAACCCTGTTTAACTTACTAGATAATACATCTAATAATGTAGCTGGTGGGTACGATTACGATGGTAATATGATAGCTGAAGCTGGTCAAATAAATAATATTGTATTAAGAGACAATCAGCCTAAGTTTGAGTTAAGATCTGAAATGACTAAAAATATAATAAATAAAACTAATCAAGGTAGGTTTAGATATGTTTTTACTCCAGATGGAAAAGGTGGAGGTATGTCCTCTTTAGTTTATACCAATCCAAAAAACAAAGAATCTTATGAAGTTAGTTACGAAACGTTAGTTAACAATGTTAAATCAGGTACTAACGGTTTACTTGAAGTTAGCAGTATGGAACCTTTAAATAATATAAGTAAAGATTATTTTAAACCATTTTTTGATAATGAATATAAAGGAGCTATAGAGACAACTACTCAAAACGTTTCTTCTTTAAATAATGCTCAAGATATTAGAACTAGAACTAAAACTAAGATTAAAAATGTAGAGCAAGCTAATAATTTACTTTGGGATAAAGTTAATAACTTTATAGATTCAGGCGGCTTAACGAGTAATTCAACACCTACTTATACTCAAAACCTGTGGCAAATATTAGGTGGTAAAGGAACTTATAATCCAGACAAACATCAAGAAAAAGCTAAAGACTTAATGTATGATTACATGCTTAAAACTTATGGTCAACAAGACGTTGTAGATAAAACAACATCTCAAACTGAACTTAAAGATAGTAAAGGAGAATATGCAAAAGATAGACTAACAAGTGGGTTAAGATTAACAGCTGAAGGACAAAAAGGTTTAGCTCAAGGAAATTCAAAAGATTTAGATCAATCAGGAAGAGCTGAGTTTGGTTACCAAGATCTTTGGAACAACTACAAAAGTTTAACAAGTGGTAGTGGCAACAAAGGTATTGTTGCATTATTAAGTGATCTACCTTATAAGAGTACCTACACTTACAATACTGGTGCTCAGATAGCTGCACAATTTGAAAAACAATTAGCAGATGAGATAGCTAACTTGACAGATCAAACAGAAATAGATGAGGTAAAAGAAGCTTATAGTGACGCTATAAAGGCTTATAAACAAAACCCAACGGCAACATATAGAACTAATAAAAACAATACAGACTCTTTCAAAAAACATACACTATTACAATTAGATGACTGGGATAGATTAATGAATGAAATTAAATGGTTAACAAGTCCTGAGAAAAAATCATTTGAACAAGCTATTCGAATGTTAGATAAAGACGAAGATCAAGCAATGCTTGACGATGAAAGAAAACCATTACCAGGAACTCAATCTACAACTTAAATAATTTTTAATGAAATATATTTGGAATAATTCAGAATACACACAAGACGAAATAGACCAAGCTGCAAGTTCTACAGGTTTGAGTATAGATCAGTATTTAATTGATAACAAAATAGAAGCAATAGAAGATGAGGAAGTAGATGGTGAGCCTAAGAAAAGTAAAAGAAAAGAAAGAAAAGAGACGAAGAAAAACATAAAAGAGTTTAAAGCTAAAGACGAAAAGATTGGTGAGTTTCCAAAAGCTCCAGAACCTATACCTACTATAGCTGAGCTAGAAGAAGAAGCAGGAGCAGTAGAAGTTGATCTAACTCCTCCAGGTGTAGAAGCACCTACAGTTGCAGAAGATATAGTTGAAGAAAACGAAACTGAAGATCCTTTTGATTTAGGTAATTTTAAAATAGAACCTAGAAAGTTTTTATTTAATAAAAAACCTAAAATACCTTTTAGTGAACTCACTATAGAAGACTTTTATAAAGATAAAGATAAGGTAAAAGAATCTATATTAAACTACGATAAAGTATCTAATATATCTTTCATTAATGAAATGGAAGATGAAGATGTTGAAAGTATGTTTAAAACAATGGATGTTGAAACTTATTATAAAGAAAATGGTAAGTGGTATGTATTATATAAAGGCTTAGGAAAACCAACAGAAGTAACTGCAGTTATTGGAGGAGAAAAAGATAATATACAAACTAGACTTACTGATCAACCAGACTTGTCATATGCTTTAGAACAAGAAGATCCTAATGCTCAAATAAATAAAGAAAGAGAAGCTAGCCAAATGTATAAGGATGCGGAGCAGCAGGTTAATGATATAGCTATTGAAATTGAAGAAGTTAATGCTCAAATGAAAACTTTGAAAGATAATCCAGCTGAGTTAACTTTATTAAATGATAAGCTTTTATTATTACAAAAAGAACAAAACGATATATACGACGATTTAAATTTACAATTAACCACTAGGGATACAGAGAAATTTACAGATAAAATCAAAGCTAGGGCTTTAATACTAGCAGCACCTACAGAAGGTGGTTTTAAACCGAAGATAAGTTTAAATAAACAGTTGACCGATTACACATTACCTGAATCGGATCAAACAAACACGGAGAGTTTGACTACGCCAGCTTTTCCTTATATGACTGTAAGCCAAGAGCAAGAAGACGAGTATGTTCTTCAATCTAAAGAATTGTACGATGAAGCAACAGCTGCATTGTTTAATAATGCTAGTTTTGATTTCTTGAATCAAAAAACCTATATAGGCCGTGATGAAGAAAATAATCCTATGTATTATAATTACTCTAGTTTATTTGACATAGAAGATTTTAGAAATGCACCAATGGAACTTATACAAAACTTAAAGGATGCACCCACTGAAGTTTTATATAATTTATTTAATATTCCAAAAGGATACGAAATGACTGGAGATAACTCTGCGTTTGAAGCATCTACTCTACCTTATAGGTCTGCAGAATTATTTAATAAAATTTATGGTCCTTTTGGTTTTTATGCTTACTACGATGAAGATTCAGGCGCTTCGTTAAAAAGAGGTATTATAAGTCAAAAAGGAGATGGTGCCAGAGTTAGAATATATTATCAACCAGATTTTGAAGAACTAGTAAATAAAGATGGAACTCCAATAAATGTAAGTGAGTTAGACAAGTATAAAAGTATAGCTATACCCAAAGGTGCGTACACGCGTGATGACCAACCACATGTTGAACTTTTAATTTCAGAAGAAAATCCTTACTCTTCTCAAACTCCTGGTTTTCTTGATGATCCTACGCAAATATTTAGAGTAGATAGTGAATTACGTTTAGATAACACATATGAAAATTTTGCTGGTTCTGCAACTAGCAGAATGGACCAAGCAATGATCAAGAAAGAAATGCGTGCACAAGCTCAGTCTTATGATAATCTTATAGATTTCATGGAGAATGCAGTTGCTTTAGACATGAGTAAAAATAATGGTAGACCTTTCATAGATATGGACATGTTAGATGTAGCTGAAGCTCCTACTATGCCTTTAGTGCAAGCTGCTGTGTCTAAGTTAAAAACAAATAAAGAAAATTTAGTTCAACTTAATGCTAACACTGATATTCTAGAAGCAGAGATACTGGAAATATCTGAAAACTTAAAACAATATACTCCTACAATACAAAACTATAATCAAGCTTCTATTAATCTTCAAGATAATCAAGTATATCAATCAAATGCTAATAAAACTAGATCAGCATATAAAGAAGCTTCTGATATTGTTACTAGACTAAACGAAATAGCAGACATATTAAATAACGCTGATAAACCATTACCTACTTGGTTTACTACTAATCCAGTTACCGGTGAAGTTCTAAGACAAGAGTATAGCAGGTTAGACAACCAGTTAAATGGTATGAAAGACGGATTGCAAGATTTAGAAGGCGCTTTAAGAAAAGATGAAAAAGACTTTTTAAAAGCTAAAAAGAAATATGATAGATTAGATAGAAGAATATTAAAAGATAAAGAGGTAGATTTAAAAACTTATTATCAACAAGAAATAGAAAAAGGTAAAAACATAAATGTAAAATATAACGCTTTAGTTACTAATAAGCTAGCTGTATTACAGAAATTAGATGATATTCAAGATTCTTTAGACGTGGCAGAGGTAAAGAATAATCAATTTATTGCAAGCACTGCTGGTAGAGGTAATTTCGGAAGTTACACTTGGAATAGAATAACCAGTAGTGTTAAAGACTCTTTTACGGGTCTAGCAGTTTATGCTACCGAAATGGCTGAACTTATGGACAAAAATTTTGGTGATACTATAAACTACGATGCAGATGCTTGGGGTGCTGTAAAATATAATTTAAGAAAAGGTGCAGAAGTTAGGTATAACAACCTATTTAAAAAGCATGATATAGACGCATTTTATACTTCAAATTTTGACCAAAGTGAATGGGGTCAAGTCTATGGAGTTGGACTAGACATGGTAACAGATATGGCTCTAGGTTGGGCCGTTATGCCTTTTGCTCCAGGTCTTGGTTTTTCACTAGCTAGTAGTGGTCGTATTATGGCTGGATTAGACAGCGAGATAGATCAATTGTTACAAGATTCTAAATACGTAAAAGATTCAGAAGGAAACACTGTCTATGATTCTAACACTGGAGAAGCTATAATAGCTGAGGGCTGGGAAGATAAAGCTTTGAGTTTAGAAGAAAAAATAGGTTATAAAACTTTAGTAGGAGGAGGAACTGCTATATTAGAAAAAGTAGGTTTAGGAACTATTACTAATTTTGGCAAGAGTAAATTAGCTCAATCTATTGTAGGTAAAATGTTAAGTGCATTACCTAAAGGTGCTAAAATAAATCCTTATAAGTTTACTAACATGTTTAAGATAGAGGTTAAAAACTTAATTGCTAAAGGTGTTTTTGTGACAACTGTTGGTGTAGGTGGTGAAGTTACAACTGAAGTTGCTCAAGAGTATTGGGGAGAAATGTCTAAAGGAATAGTTAATGGTTGGAGAAATAGTGAGAAAATTAAATTCTTTTCTGATCCAGATTTAGTAAGTGCTGAAATGCAAAAAAGAGTGGCCAATGTAGCTAAGATAACAACATACGCTACTATACCTTTTTCATTACTAGGCAAAGGCTCATCAGCTATAGCAACTCAATCTAGAACTAACAGATCTAAAAATCAAATAGCAGCAGCTTTAAATATAGTTAAAAATGCTGAAACTAAAAAGAATTATTTTACTGAATTAGATTTAGCTGTTAAGAATAATAAAATGAAACAAGAAGATGCGGATCTTCAAAAGGAGTATATTCTTAGACTTGAAGGCATAGCTCAAGGTATGCCTACTGATTCCAATGGTGAAATAACTATATCCACTAAAGCTCAAACAGATATAGCTTTTTTACAGAGTCAAATAATAGATTTAAAACAAAACAAATCAGAAAAGTCTGCAGCAGATAAAAACAAAAACAATAAGATAAAAGAATTAGAACTACAAATTGAAGCAATAGTAGACGAAGATTTAGAAAATGGAGGAGCAAAAGCTGAAGCTGCTTTAAGATTTAGACAGGAGCAAGAGCAAAAAAGAGTTCAAAAAAACATTGATGCTATAAGACAAAAAAATCTTCAAAAATCTATAGACAAGCAAGGTAACATAGTTATAGATGCTTCTAACCAAAATAGAATTAGAGAAGAAATAAAAAAGATAGAAGAAGAAACAGGTATAAAAATAGATCCTTCTCAATATGAGCTTTCAGAGGAGAATAAAGAAAATTTTAAAGTAGTAGTTTTTACAGAAGAGAACTCAGCTGCTATAGCAGAAGAATATGGATTAGATCCTGAACAACTTATTGATGAAGAAACAGGTAAGTTTAGTTCTGAAGGTATATACATATCAAGTAAAGGTGTTATACTTATGGATGTAAACGCAGCAGAAGGTGTTTTGCAACATGAGAGTGTACATAACTTGCTAGATATAGCTTTAAATAAAAAAGGTAATGAAAATATAGTATTTGGTTTAGCTAGATCTTTAATGAAAGAAATGGTTAAGATAGATCCTAGAGCGTCATTAGCTATTGCAAAGCAGATGGAAAAGTACGATTCAGACCCTAACTATAATGCAGCACAAGTTGCTGAAGAGCTATTAACCTATTACGCACAGTTAAAATCTCAAGGTAGATTTAAATCTAAAGGTAATAAATTTGTTAACGCTGCTTCAAGACAAATTAGGAGGTTGTTTGAAAATCTAGGTGTGCCTATAGAAATCAATACTCAAAACGTTATGGAGTTCTTGGACGACTACTTATATTCAATGGAGAAAGGTGGTAAGTTTACAGAAGCTCAAAAAGCAGTTATGAGAGGTGATATTTCTTTTACAGAAAATTTGATTGAAGATTCTAACTTAGCTGCTGATACAGTAGCAGAGTCTGAAGCTGAGGCTGATGCAGAGATAGAAACAGCAGAAGAATTAGAAACTCCGTCTAGACCAGCAGAACAGGAAGTTGTAGTAGCGGAAGAAATAGCATCAACACCTGTTGTAGAAGCTAAAAAAATATCTGACGAACTAGATATATTTACAGGAGCAGCTGAAAACTTAAAATACTCTGACATAAAGAAATGGAAAAGATCTGCAGATTATGCTATGGCTCTTGAAGCAATGACTAGTCCAGATAGTAATTTACTTACCGGTTCTATAGAAGCTATGGCCGCTAAGTATGGAGTAGAGAAGATTGACGTGCAGGCAGTTAAAGATAGACTGTACGAAAAGTATTTAGGTATAGGAAAAAAAGAAATAAAACTAAAAGAAGGTGAGATTAGAGGTTATGATCCTACTAGAAACAGTTTATTTGGCTGGTTGCTAGGTAAGAATGGTAATTTAAATTTTGCTGTATTAGATACGATTAGAGATGCTGTCGCTAAACCTAGTGGGCCAAGTCTAGATGCTGAAGTTTTTGAAGGCGGTCCAACCTTTGAACAAGAAGATCAAGACATTAATATCATAGAAGAAATAGATAATAAACAAAAAGCAGAGTCAGCTCCTACGTCTAGAACTAGAAGGGATATAATTGTTCAAGGTGAGAGAGGTTTATCTGAAGAAGTTGTTAAAGATTTGAAAAATGAAATAACTGAAATTGAAAAAACATTATTACCTGTAACTGATCCAAAATATAGAACAGATTTAGAAAAGAAAAGTGGTAGAGCTTTAAAGCCTTTACTAGCTAAAGCTTTTGGAATTAGTAATAAGGCTAATTATACAAAATTCATAGAAGATAATTTTGAATTATTAAATCAATTAGATATTAAATACTTGTTAGAACTTGACAAAGGTTTAGTTAAACAAGGCAAACCTAGAAAATTTACTAGATTAAATAAAAAGTTAACTACTCAAGAAGAGATTAGAAAATATAGAGATTCAGGAGATATATATGTAGAGAACGAAGCGCAAGGTGTTAATTTATATGATCGTTTAAAAGTTAGTGAAGAAGACGTTAAGGATTTTTATTTAAATCAAACAGCTTCTAATGTGACAAATAGAAAAGGAAAACTAATTGAAGCTTTTGGTAATAAGTTTTTTAAAGACTTCTTACCTCAAATACAAAGGGAAGCAGATGTTAAACCACAACAAAGAGCTACTACTGCTGCTAAAATACAAAGACCTCAGAATCTTAAGTTTTCTAAAAAGTTTGATCAAACATTGATAGATGTTTCTGTACTACCAAATAAAAACAAGCTAGCGTCTAAGTTAGGATTCTTATCACCAGCTATAAACGAAAGTAATAGAAAATCTTTACAAGATCGTATGGAAAAAGCCGCTGAAAGAGGCTACTTAGATACAACGGTTATTGAAGCTGGAAATATGGGTAGCGGCGGAAGGTTAACTGTATATGGAGATTTTAAAGATGGAAAGTTTGTTAGAGACCCAAAGTCTCTTAAAAAGTGGGTTAAACTAACCACTGGTGAATATATTCTTTTCGCTGAAGGTATTACTCTTGATAGTGGTAAAGTTGTTTTTAAACAAAACGACACTATTAAGAATGAGTTAGCTAAACATGATAATTATGTTGCTAGACCTGGTAGGTTATATTATGGTAACGAAGATCCAAGATACTTAGAATTAATTAAGAAAGCTAAAGATAATAAAATAGAAGTTACCTATGTAGATTCTAAAGGTAGAACTAAAACAACTAGTGGAGGTAGAATAAATATACCACCATCTGGTGTTTTGACTGAGGAATATTTAAGTAGACCTGATGTTATAGCAAAGCAAGAAGCTAATATGAAAACTTTAGAACATGTTATAAAGAAGTTGGCAGACTCTAGAGCTCGAGGAATGAGTATGGATATAGCTGGAGACATTATAATTCAAAGTTATCAAGCTACTGATGGGCTAGTAAAAATAACAGCTCCTTATAAATACGTATCTAAAGAATTTAATTATGGTCCGCCAGACAGTAAATCGCAGCAAAGAGAAGGTAAGAAATATAGAGAAGAGCATAATCCTCCAGCTTCAGTTGTTGGTGCAAGTATACTAGCTGCTATACAAGCAAACAAAGCTAGTGATATAATAAAATATATTAAACAAAACTATTATCAAACTCAATTATCTAAATTTGATGATAGTAAAATAGATAAAGCTAAATTAGATTCTACATTAGTAGAAGGAACTAGTATAGCTAATAATCCTATAACAAGACTTTCAGAGTCAAAAATAAACCTAAATACATTAATAGATCCTTTTACTAAGAGAAGTATTATAGAAGATTATGGCTTAGGTGTTCCTTCAAGTTTTCAATCATTACCTAATGTGTTTGGCTTTCAGAATAAACTAGTAAGAGAAGTTGAAATAGAAGGTAAAGATTTAAATGTAGCTAAAAAAGAGTTAGATATATATGTTAACAAATTAGCGTTAATTCAAGAAGCTGCAACCAAGCAAACCACAAGTGAGCTAAATGATTCAGGTGTGCTTTATACTGAGTCTAAAGAAATGGATATAGAAGAGTTATTAAGTAAAGCCGCGGGTATAGATGAAGCTTTAAAGAAAGCAAACATGCTAGATCAGCCTATAAAGAAAATAAGGATATTTGATTTTGACGACACTTTAGCCACTAGTAACAATATAGTTTTAGCAACTAGAGATAATGAGGTAATAAAACTAAACGCTGAGCAATTCGCTAATGAAGGTGCAGACTTAAAAGCTGAAGGCTGGGAAATGGATTTTAGTGACTTTAATAATGTAACCGATGGTGGTCGTGGTCCTCTGTTTGATATAGCTAAAAAGATAAAACAAGCTAGAGGAAATGAAGACTTATATGTGTTAACAGCTAGATCACCTGAAGCTCAACAAGCTATATACGACTTCTTAAAAGCTGAAGGTTTAGAATTTAAAAAAGAAAATATAGTAGGCTTAGGTAATTCTACAGGAGAAGCTAAAGCTAATTGGATAATAGATAAAGCAGCTGATGGCTTTAATGACTTCTATTTTGCTGATGATGCTTATCAAAATGTTAAAGCTGTTCAAGATGCTTTAGGTGTTATAGATGTTAAGTCAAAAGTTCAACAAGCTATAATTAAAGAGTCTAAAAAATTAGATGAAGAGTTTAACAAGTTACTAGAGGAAACTACAGATACAGAATTTTATAAAGAATATTCTTCAGCCAAAGCTAAAACTATAGGATCTAATAAAGGTAAATTTAAATTCTTTATACCTTACTCTGCAGAAGACTTCTTAGGTTTAATATATCCTACCTTAAGCAAAGGTGCTGTAGGAGATTCTCAAATGGCTTGGTATAAGAAAAATATATTAGACCCATATACTAAGGCTCAAGAAAACATATCGGCAGCTAGAGTTAATTTAATGAACGATTTTAAAGCACTTAAAAAATCTTTAAATGTTCCTAAGAACTTAAGAAAAAAGAATTCTTCTGGCTTTACTAACGAACAGGCTGTTAGAGTATATTTATTTAATAAGCAAGGTCACAATATACCTGGCATGTCTAAAAGAGATTTAAAAGAACTAAACGATATTGTAGCAAATGATCCTGAATTAAAATTATTTGCTGACCAAATACTTACTATAACAAAAGGAGATGGTTACTTTAAACCAGATAAAAATTGGTTAGTAGGAACTATAACTACTGATTTGATAGGATTATTGAACACTGTTAAAAGACCTAAGTATTTAGCTGAATGGCAGCAGAGAGTTGATGTAGTATATAGTGAGAAGAATTTAAATAAACTTGAAGCTCTTTACGGTACTAAGTATAGAGAGGCATTAGAAAATATATTAGCTAGAATGAAGTCTGGAAAGAACAGGCTAACAACTGGTAATAGACTTAGTAATAGAGTATTAGATTACATAAACGGTTCTATAGGAACTATAATGTTTTTTAACACTAGATCTGCGGTGCTTCAAACACTTTCGTCTATTAACTTTATTAATTGGAGTTTTAATAATCCTGTAAAAGCAGGAGCTGCATTTGCCAATCAACCTCAGTACTGGAAAGATTTTACTATGCTAATGAACTCTGATTACTTACGAGATAGACGTAATGGATTAAGACTAAACATATCGGAAAGTGAGATCGCAGATGCTGCTGCAACTAGTAAGAATAAAGCTAAAGCAGTTTTAAGTTATATATTAGAAAAGGGATTTCTACCTACGCAATATGCAGATAGTTTTGCTATAGCTTCTGGTGGTGCTACCTTCTATAGAAATAGAGTTAATGATTTAATCAAGAATGAAGGTAAAACACAAGCTGAAGCTGAGGCTCAAGCGCTTATAGAATTTAGGCAAAACGCTGAAAAGTCTCAGCAGTCATCAGATCCTAGTAAAATATCAGCTCAACAGTCTAGTGATTTAGGTAGACTTATACTAGCATTTGCTAATACACCGATGCAGTATGCAAGACTACAGAAAAGAGCTATTCAAGATTTAGCTAATGGTAGAGGAGATGCTAAAGCTAATGTTAGTAAAATAGCTTATTATGGTTTTGTTCAAAACTTAATATTTAATGCTTTACAACAAGGTGTATTTGCTTTAGGCTTTGGAGATGATGACGATGATGGAGGGGAAGAAAGATACATGGACACCGCTAACGGAATGTTAGACTCTATTTTAAGAGGGTTAGGTATAGGAGGTCAAGCAGTTTCTGTAGGTAAAAACTTTTTATTAGACATATATGAAAGATCAGGAAGATCAAGACCTGAATATGTAGATTCTATATATAAGTTGTTACAATTTTCTCCACCAATAAGTTCTAAGATATCTAAACTTAGACAAGCTGCTTGGCAATTTGATTCTAAAAAACGTAGAAAAGAAATGTTTGATAAAGGTTTCAGTTTAGATAACCCAGCTTACGATGCCTTTGCTAAAGTTATGTCAGCAACAACTAATATTCCTTTAGACCGTTTACTTTATAAAATGGATAATATAAAAGGAGCTTTAGAAGAAGACAATGATACTTGGCAAAGAATAGCTATGTTAGCTGGTTGGCCTGAGTGGGTGTTAAAGCCTAGAAAAGATTATAGTAAATCTAAAAAATCAGTAATAGACAAGCGTAAGAAGGTTAGAATAGGAGGTCCTATAATTAAAAAGAAAAAGAAAATAAGATTGAAATAGGAACAAAAGACTGGGCACCATACCCAAGTTCCTGTAACCAAAAAGGGGAAGTCATAATGACCTCCCCTTTTATTATTTAGCAGCCTCCGCAGAGACCTTGACATAATTCACACATAATGTAATTTTTAAAGGTTAAGTAATTTCACAAGCACCACCAGCACAAGCAAGCTCACCACTAAGATCAGTGTTGTCTTCAGTCTCGATAACATTTTCTAAGTTTATATCTTTTAAGTGTTGTAACTTATTTATATAAGTTCCTTCATCAATGTCCTCGAAAGGAGCTTGAGTATATGTTCCGCCATCGTAAGGAAGTACAGACAAACCATTATAATGTTTTCTATTTTCCCACATCCACTCTCCAGCATCTTCCCACTCTTCAGCTTTCAAACTAACTGTGGCAGAGACGTTATGAGTATTGCTACCTTTTCTATGACCAGGTGCAACCCATTCTTGAGCCACTTTTTTTATACGTTCAAGTAATTGAAAAGGTGATTCAGTTCTAAGTATAGAACCTTCAGGCGCTTTCTGTGGTATACTAATCACAGCAGTGTCATGTGGTCTAAAATATTCATCTTCAACTAAAGCAGGATGGTTTGTAGCTAAGTAATTATATATACTTTCGTTTTTACCAACTCTAACTCTACGAACATAGTAATCGTTATGCCATGCATGAATACCAGATGATGTTCCTAATGCCAGAGATGTTGTCCCTGCAGGCTTCACGGTTGTACATCTAGCTGATGGATTAATTCCAATCACTTTCGCGACTCTTGCGTTTTCTCTTTTTACTATTTGAGCGGCTTTCTTCATGTCGTATCCTAACACCGTCCCCGAGCCTATCCCAGTCATCGAGACGCCTATTAAAGCGTCTTTCTCTGTTGTTTCTTTCCATACATCTCTTAAGTAGTGAAAGTCTGTATATCCAGCTTGTAACGTTCCTATGAACGCAGCTGCTTTCACTCTGTTATTAAAATCATCTTGTGACTCTATGTCACTAGCATTTACTTCACATAAATTACAAAATTGATTAGGTCGTAAAGCTATTTCACAACAGGGATTTGTACCCCAGTCTTTATCGTTATTAAAGTATATGCCAGGTTCGCCTGCTCCTGATAGTTCTACACGTTTCCATAAACCCATAAAAAACTCTTTAGTTATCTTATGTCTCATTAAAACAGCAGAGTTGTTAGCTCTACCTCTTTGTGGGTTTGTTT
>JAAHTH010000559.1_pt1 | contig 34945 bp, 31 predicted proteins | sample 6116091 | NCBI WGS metagenome assembly JAAHTH01 (sample SAMN13939990, study PRJNA603662) | sponge metagenome | isolation source: marine sponge | host: Mycale hentscheli | place: New Zealand | collected 2006
GAGCTCTTCGGTAATACCCCAGCCCCTCCCAATGAGATAGCAGGATTTGTTCATCGGCAGTCGCCAGTTCCTGCACGGTGGGAAAAGATTTCATGAACCTCGCATAGTACGGCAGCACCGTAGCCACCTGTGTCTGCTGCAACATGATTTCACTGACCCACACACGATAGGGCGTGGGATCAGAACGCCACGGCAGTTCTCGTGCATGCTTGGCAAACCAGTTTAATAGACTTCTTCGCACACGCGATCGCCACCGCGTTTGGTGCCAAACGTCATCCTACTGCGGATCTTGATCTCTTTTTTTCGCCGCGTCAGAATCGTTCAATTTTCTTCCAACCGCCTCAAAGTCACCTTGGCCTTCAATAGCTTACCACCACGCAAAAACCTGATTTCGATCTCATCACCCGCCTGATACTTGTTAATGGTTTTCTGCAGAGTACTGAAATCCGAAATTTCATTTTCACCAGCACCTATGATGATATCTCGGAACATCAGACCGGCGTCAGCTGCAGCCGTGTTTGGATAAACCATGTTGACTCGACATTCCCGTTCTTCGGGATAACACGAGACGCCAAGAAACCCACCCTGTCGGAACTGAATTTCAAGTCCCGGAAGTCGGCTTCTAATTTTTTCAACCGCAGCCGACGTAATATTGGTTCCCATCAACGTCAGCGACGTCCGTAGCGGCAAGCGAGAAATGATCTCGCCCTGTTGCTCGCTAAGATTCACATACCGAATATCGAGCGACTCGATACGCTCCATATCACTCAGCGACGAGAAGACCTCATCATCAACGGCGGCGTCGGAATTGACAATTGCGATGGCTGTTAAATCAGGCATTCGGGCAACGTTGCGAAGCACACCTCCCTGAATCGCCTTGCCAGATTTACTCTCGTGACCAATGCCGCCAGCCCACTCCAACCAACGAAGAACCTTGACGTCTCCATTCCACCCGTCGCCCACTTCAACGAGAGGTAACAATCTTTGCGAGGCAGCGACTGAAAAGTCTCCGTCCCCGATAAACAGGCCTGCAGCAACGAGTAACCCTTCAGCCCGCTCAGACCGTGACTCGGCAACCTCATCCATGGCAGCCTTGGCAGCCAGCGCACGACGCCCCACTGAATTTTCAGCCATGTTTTTCAGTGTAATCCATGCGTTGCCATCATCAGCCGGCTCAAGCGAGATCGCGAATTCTGAAATCACCGCAACAGAACGTTCAAGCACCTCCAAGTCACCCTGGTTCATCGCGGTGACCAAATCGGGAATCACCGCAGGCCCAAGTTGCTTGATTTTCTGGCTAGCCTTCTCACGTCGCAAGTAATGCTCATGCGACAACTGAGTGATCCAGTAAGCCGCCGTATCTTTGGATGCGGTCGCGACTGTCACCTCACCCGACTGTTCCTCACCCGACCGTTCCTGAGCAGCAGCTTTGTCAGCAGGCACAACAGAAATCAAGAGCAGGATGAACCCGAGAAGAAGCAAGCCAGCAAATCTCGAACTGTGAATGGATAAAATCATTAGAAACCCGCCAGTGGTTAACACGTCAGCATTTCAGAGCAGCCGCCACTCGTTCCACGCCGAGCAAGTGGTGCCTTCAGTTCAGACAGACAATTCAGCGCCCTGCAAAATCACGATCTTTCCCGAAAGCTGATTAAAAACACGCCTGCTCGTACGTGAAACTCCCTTCTCACCGGCACCCTTTTCTAAATGCCGGGCGAAACACATGCCTCAGTCTTGTGTTGCAGTATAGCCTACGCAGCAAATCGACTCATATCGCAACCCAAACCTACCAGACGCTGCACATTAACGCCGCGTGAAACGACTGACTAGCGATATTGCCACAGCAGAACAAGCGACCGCCTCTTCAGGTAGATAAAACATACAGGAAGCAATCTTAAACCAACTTCGGCAAAGCCGAAATTCGCGGTCGTTACAGCCTCTCCTTGGCCGAATCCACGACCATCGGGGCGTTGCCAACGCATAGCAGGCAAACCTGCGTCGTCTCACGGGTTCCCACTTTTTTTGAATCGTGATTTCCCGCGGACACTCCCTAGCAAAAACATATTTTCCGCCGAGCTCAGCCCGTTATTTTTGCTAAGATTTGCCCGGTTGCCACCTGCTCACCGACTCCGACAGAGATTTCGGAAACATGACCATCCACTGGCGAGGCAACCTCCATTTCCATCTTCATTGCTTCAAGAATCAAGATCGCTTCCCCAGCACGGACGCGATCACCCTTCTTCACTAGCTGCTTAAAAACAGCACCAGGCATTTGCGATGTGACTTCGGTTACATTTGAACCAGCAGCACTCGCCCGGTCATTAGCTCCACTCTCAGTTTGAGGCTTAATCTCAACACGATAGACCTTGCCATCGACAGTCACCATATTGCCTTCAAAAGCCATGAAGACGTCCTCACCATTAACCGAGACCACATACTCGGCCGGCCCTTGCTTAGGTGCTGCGGGAACTGGCTGGCTAGTCTGAGTCTTGTCCACCTTACGGACCGCGGTCTCAGCGTCTCCCTTGAGAAAGCGGATTCCTTTCTCTTTGCAAGCAGCGGCAATGAAGACATTCTCATCGCTAACTTCAAGTCCCTCGTCCTCGAGCATTTTCTTGGCAGCAGGAATGCCCTTGCTGGGATCCTCATCATTCAACTCCAGTACGGGTCGGGTTGTCGGCTCAAGCCCCAATTGCTCGCGGGCCAGTTCCACGATACTTTCATCGGGAGGGACAGGCGTCTTGCCGAAGTAACCTAGAACCATCTTACCGTAGGGTTCAGCTATCTTCTTCCAAGGACCGAACATGACGTTATTAAACGCTTGTTGAAAATAGAATTGGGACACAGGCGTCACCGAGGTTCCAAATCCACCTTTGCGAACAACATCACTCATCGCCATGATGATCTCTGGGTACTTCTCCATGATATTGTTGTCACGCAGCATTTGCGTATTGGCCGTCAAAGCTCCACCGGGCATGGGACTCCAGGGAATGAGTGGCTCCACTGCGGTAGCCTCTGGCGGCAGGAAGTAATCGCTCATGCAATCTTTGAAAACTTCTTCAGCCTCGCGAACTTTCTCAACGTCCACATCCAGCTCAAAATCGCTACCACGCAAAGCGTGCCACATCACAAGAATGTCGGGCTGGCACGTGCCACCGGAACAGGGAGCCATCGACAAATCAATTGCATCAGCCCCTGCATCCAAGGCTGCTTTGTTCGCCAGCACACTTACACCGGCTGTTTCGTGCGTGTGGAAATGAATGAAGGTATCGACAGGTAACATTTTCCGCGCACGGCGAATCGTTTCGTAAACCTTGGATGGCACCGCAGTCCCAGAGGCATCCTTGAAACAAATCGCATCAAAAGGGATGTCAGCGTCGAGAATCTGCTGCAATGTGTCTGCATAGAAATCTGCATCGTGTGCCCCGGAGCACCCTGGGGGCAACTCCATCAACGTGACGCAAACTTGATGCTTCAAGCCTGCCTCAACGATGCACTTGCCGCTGTAAATGAGATTGTTGACGTCATTCAACGCATCGAAATTGCGAATGGTTGTCATTCCATGCTTTTTAAATAGCTGAGCATGCAGTTTGACAATATCGCTGGACTGCGAATCCAGCCCCACCACGTTGACGCCTCTTGCAAGCGTCTGCAAATTGGCATCCGGACCGGCGGTCTCCCGAAATGCATCCATCATGTCGAATGCATTTTCGTTGCAATAGAAATACAACGACTGGAATCGGGCCCCCCCGCCTGCCTCGAACCAACTGATGCCTGCATCACGAGCAGCTGCAACCGCTGGAAGGAAATCGGGTGTGAATACACGCGCGCCAAAGACGGATTGGAAACCGTCCCTGAATGCGGTGCACATGAACTGGACTTTCTTTTTCGCCACGGTTCAAAATCTTCCGAATGTATCTGGAAAAAAGCTTGTACTAAAAACGAGTTATCAGGTCAGTGCAGACCAAAGCACGCCAGCAGCAATCGCTGAGCCAACCACCCCAGCCACGTTGGGTGCCATTGCGTGCATCAGCAAGAAATTGTGCGGATCTTCCTGCTGCCCCACCATTTGAACAACGCGTGCTGAGTCCGGCACCGCAGAAACACCTGCGGCCCCGACCAAAGGATTAATTTTTTCGGTGAGAAACAAATTCATGAACTTGGCGAACAAGACTCCGCCTGCCGTCGCAATCGCGAAAGACAGTGCCCCTAAACCAAAGATTTGCAGGGATTCCTGAGTCAGGAAGTTACCTGCCCTAGTGCTGGCACCGACAGCGAATCCGAGCAAAATGGTGACGATATCGATCATCGCTGTCCGAGCAGTCTGAGCCAAACGCTCGGTGACAAGGCTTTCTTTCAGCAAATTCCCAAAGAACAGCATCCCCAACAGGACCACTGCCCCGGGGGCGATCATTGTCGAAATCAAAAAAGCGGCAACGGGGAAGATCATCTTCTCCCGTTTGGACACCTTCCGAGGAGGCTTCATCCGAATCAATCTTTCTTCACGCGTGGTGAGTAACTTCATGATCGGGGGCTGAATAATTGGCACCAAAGCCATGTATGAGTAGGCTGCAATCGCAATCGCACTAAGGAGATTTTCAGCCAGCTTTGAGGCCAGGAAAATGGCGGTCGGACCATCAGCACCACCAATGATCCCAATCGCCCCGGCTTCTTTCGGACTGAATCCCAGCCAAAGAGCCCCGAAAAAAGTCAGAAACACACCGATCTGTGCGGCAGCACCAAGTAAGACCAACTTGGGGTTGGACAGCATGGTGGAAAAGTCGGTCATCTCGCCGATACCGAGGAATATCAGCGGAGGATAAACGCCGTACTCAACGCCAAAATAAAGGTAGCTGAGCACGCTGCCCTCATCGTATACGCTCATCCCCATGTCGGCGGCCACCGGGATATTACCCACGATAGCCCCCATCCCGATCGGTACCAGGAGTAGCGGTTCATAATCCTTGGTGATTGCTAGAAAGATGAACACAATCCCGATCAGGATCATGATCAAATTTCCCCAAGTCAAAGTCACGAAACCTGTCGTGCCAAAAAAATCAGTAAGTATTTCCATAAGTTCAGTTGTGGCCCGTACGCCAAATTCTCCTGCAATTCCAGTTCAGCTATTTTGCCCCGACGACTCCTGCGTTTCCAACTGTCGCTGGAACTCCGTATGCAATACGTACCCAATGGCAGCCAACACAGCCCCATCATCGGCTACAAGACTATCCGTGTGACTTGCATTGCCGGCAGGCTCATCAACCTCAGGCCAAACCGTGGATAGCATTGCGAGGACACGTGGCAAGGCTGCGATAAACAGGGTCAGCAGAATCAATGCGGTGAAAACAATCATCAATCCGACAAACGCCTGCACAGCACCCTCAGCCAATTTGCTGGAATTAGATCCCGGCAGCGATGAATCAACTTGGCCGAGAAGCGTAAGGCCAGTCTGTTTCAGGAGCATTGGCATTGCGTATGTATGAGACTCGGATTGGAGGGAAAACGATTGGAGGCAGTTGGACCAATGCATCACAAACGCGACGATTCACGCACTTGTTCGAATCGCAAGGAGACCAACACCCCGTCGGCTTTCCACTGGAACAGATTGTTCCAATGGAGCAGAGAAGATGCGAACTCGCATGGCAATCATCGGCTCAACCGATGCCGCCCAACCCCGATCCCGCCCCCACATAGGGACGTTAGCTAATGTGACGGCAAATCGATTCACGACATTTCGGCCGTGTCAGCAGGCCATTCCGCTCGAGGTCCCCGAACACTGTGGTGGCGTGCGTGCAGAGGATATCGCATCGAAAGGTTTTCTTCACCCCCCCGACGCGTAATTTGCGGGTTCAAAAGGCATGAATAACCGAGGCAAACCGCGGTTTTCTCGATCAAACGCTCTCGAGCGTGGGAACTTCAAACCCTTTGTTATTGGGATCTTTCAGCAAGGCGTTGGCAGCCTCGGCATGATCACCGGTATGAAGCTCGGTTTTCGGATCAAAGGTCAACCACGGACCGACGGTATATTCAGCCTTGTTTTCGGGAATCCCGACGCCATCCCGCATCACTTCATGCAACTTCATGAAATGCTCGGATGCGTCTGAATTGTCACCGAATTTACCGGCTTTAGCGTTGAACGGCGCCTTCTCACCCAATCGGTAGGAGTTGTTCATGAGATGCCCCATAACGCAACCATAGTGCGCGTCCTCAACGTTTCCGTTGGCCATACTAGGGTCATTCGCGCGCATCGCAGCGATGACTGCTCCCCAGTTGCCACCTGGGGTTACTTTCCCAGGAGGTAGCTCGAGAGGCTCTGCTTTGGATGCGCCCGGTCGCAAAATCTTGTAATTACCCTCTCCGGTGATTTTACTGCCATCCTCAAGGTAATACTCGTTAAATACTTGCCGCTCGTATTTGGGATAATTCACATTGCGGACATTGAAAATCACCATCTGTCCATTGGGGTACTCAGCGAGCCCGAACATCGTGTTTGGGGTTTCTCCCTGATCGTCCCATTGAAACCGACCACCAAGTGCCATCACGCGAACCGGATGAGTCTGGTCTTTGTCAAGCGCCCAACGAGCGACATCAAGCTGGTGCGTTCCTTGATTGTTAAGATCGCCGTTGCCTGTCTTCCAGAACCAGTGCCAATCATAGGGGTGGTAATTAGCGTGAAAATCACTAATGACCGCTGGTCCCTTCCATAAATCCCAATCGAGGTTCGCCGGCGGCGGCCCGACAGGCTCGTGCCCGATCCCACCGCGTGGTTTACAGCAATAGCCGTATGAAATTTTCAAACGGGGCAGGTCACCATTTTGCAATGCCTCATGCAAGCCGGCGATACCGGCGCTGCTGCGTCGCTGCGTACCATGCTGGATAACGACGCCATACTTTTTCTGGGCAGCAACCGCGATTCGCCCCTCACGCACGTCGTGACTCATTGGTTTTTCAACATAGACGTGCTTACCAGCTTGGGCGCCCCAAATGGTCATCAAAGAATGCCAATGATTAGGGGTCGCGACGGAAATAGCATCAACCGACTTGTCATCCAACGCTTCACGAACATCGCTGATCGCTTTGGTTTGGAATTTACCTTCGGTACGTTTTTCCAGGCTCTGCATCCGTTTTGCAAGCACATCAGCATCAGGGTCGATCACATAAGCCACCTCGACGTTATCCTGCCCCAGCCAACCAGCCAAATGACTTTGCCCGCGACCATTCAAACCAGCGACGGCGATTCTGACGCGATTACTGGCACCATCAACTGCCCCGGAAGCTCGAGTGCCGGTAAGTAGCAAGGACCCACTTGCAGCTGCAGAGGTCGCCAAAAAGTCACGTCGGCTTGGTTTGGACATCGAAGATCTCACACAAAGACGGGAAAGAGGTCAGAAATGACGGGAAGGGACATTCTAACGAAACTAATGCGTCTTGGGGGTAGGCAAACTACCGCTAAGAATCCTCGTCGGCTAAGCCGAGCTTTGCTAACCAGCGGCGAGAACCGCTGCTTCCTGTTGCGTTAGCCTGCCGGTATTCCCGCTGCAATTGCTCTAATTGCAATTCCAGCTCCTGCTTTGTCGCGGAAACTTCCTGCCGCTCTCGTGAGAGCTTTGCCCGCTCCAATGAAGCATCGATCTCGCCCTTACGAAATTTCTCTTTCCACTCGGCTTGAAGCTTCTGCAATTTCACGCGTTCACCGGCAATCAGCTCATCCGCGTCCAACATATCAGCGATCGCAGACGCACCGATCGCGGTGCCATCGGAGCGAGTCTCTGCTTGCTGATCCAACAGATTACGCAACTCAGCAATCTCATCATCCCGTTGCTCAATCTCCAGTCGTAGACGATCGATGAAGGCACCCGGCGTTTCTTTGCCGGATTCAATTTCGTTTTTCAAGGAAGCTGCAAATTGATTCGCATCGAAGGAATCTTCCTCCATCTGAAGCAAAATCAGCTGTTTTCGCTCCTCCCAAGACAACATTTCCGCCACCTCCACAGAATTCTCGGGCGCGGTTTCCTGAATCCTGGAAGTGGCGATTTTGGCCGCCAAGTCCTCATTTTGTGCATGGAGCTCTGCATTCTCTGCTTCCAGCCGCCGAATTTTCTGCCTTAGCCCTCCGGCCGCCATTTCCAATTCGGGATCATTGAACTGCAAACCAAGATCGTTACCGTCCTCCGCATCACCGCTAGCCAAACCGCGGCCCGCAGCGTCAACAAGCAGTCGCACGTCCGTCAGTTGTGCCAGCAAAGCATGCAGTAAATCCGTATTCGAACGCACCGCATCCATGACCGTGGGGTCATGTCGCTTATGCTCGTCGCGGACTTGCGTTGAATCGCTCAATGAATTGCCTGATGCCCTGAAAGTTTCGTTCCGCTGATTAACAATGATTCTTTTTCACTGCCCAAATCTCGCTGCTGCCACCACACCCGTTGCAGATGTACATTAAATCGGACACACGAGACTTTGAATCAGACGGCCCGCGAGCCAAAGTCACCCGAGTGCGATCGTTCTAGTTCGCGTGATATCAGGGGTATAAACGATTTAAAATTAAAACGCCCCCGGTCGATCAGGGACGTGGAATGGATTGGTTCAACATGGCACAATGCCGGCGTCGAGGAACCACTACGATCGATCCAATCTCTCCAATTGCACGCGACAGTCATGACAATGCTTTCCGTCATGTAATGCGTAGGTCGAAATAACCGTTGAGTCAAAATAGAAACATGGCGAAAAAGAAACTGAAGACTTCCTCGACAGACGACAAATCCGATGACAAGAACTTCGATTTCGAGGAATCACTCGGCGAAGTCGAGGGAATCGTGAGTCAGCTGGAAGGCGGTGAATTGGGGCTTACTGCATCACTGCAGAAGTACGAACAAGGCATTCGCGAGCTGAAGCAATGCCAGACCTTGCTTGATGCAGCTGAACAAAAGATCAGCCAACTGTCTGGTTTCGATGCCGACGGGAACCCCGTTAGCACCCCGCAGCCAAACACCCAAACGGCCGCTCGAGGTGGCAAAACTGCGAGCCGCTCGAAAAAGTCATCGAAATCGTCGACTGCCGACACACCACCGGTCAACACGAATGAAAATGCCAGTAGCGTGGACGACTCGCCCGGCCTCTTCTAGACTCTGGGGGCCTCGTATTTCCAGCTACCGCAGTGAATCGCAGTCTTGCAGATGTCCTCTACTAGCCCGAAAGTCCAAGTCGATTGCGGCTTTGATGACCTGCGTCCAAGGATCGAGCAGGCCCTTGAGCAGGCTTGCGAATTTGGCAGCGGCTGCCCAGATCGGCTGAGTGAGGCGATGGGCTATGCCCTTCTAGCACCGGGCAAGCGTTTGCGGCCTGCTCTGGTGTTGATGGCCGCGGAGTGCTGCGGCGGATCGATGGAAGACGCAATGCCCGGGGCAGTGGCTGTAGAAATGATACATGCCTATTCGCTGATCCATGACGATTTACCAGCCATGGATGATGACGATCTGCGACGGGGCAGACCCACGGTTCACATTCAATACGACCAAGCGACGGCGATTTTGGCCGTTGATGGGCTGCTAACTCAAGCATTTGCTCATCTGAGCCACCACGTCACGGAGCCTAGCAAGGCGATTTCTGCAATCCAGGCCCTATCGGTCGCCGCAGGCGCATCCCGTCTGGTTGGTGGCCAAGCCGACGACTTGGCCGCTGAGCAGGACACCCACGTCCCTGAACCAAGCCACCGTAAATCAGCGGGTTGTCAGGAAGAAATACTTGATAACCGGGAAAACCTCGACTTACCACGGCTGCAGCATTTGGAATCGATTCATCGCCGAAAGACCGGGGCCTTATTTTCGGTCTCACTCGATTTAGGTGCGATTTTGGTCGATGCGAATGACAAGCAGCGTCATTTGTTGGGCAGCTACTCAGCGGCCATCGGATTGGCCTTCCAAGTCGTCGATGACTTGCTTGATTACACGGCGGAAGCAACCACACTGGGGAAAAGGACGGGAAAGGACGCCGATCGAGGCAAGCTGACCTATCCCAGCCTCTTGGGGCTTAATGAGGCTCGGCAGAAGGCTCAGGAACTGGTCGCGTCCGCCCGCCGCGACGCCGAGAAATTCGGGGATGCCGGTCGACGCTTACGATTGTTGGCAGATTTTGTACTGGAGCGATCACATTGAATGAAAAAACGACAGAAAGTGTCCATCACCCGCTAGGCGAGCACCCGCTGCTTGCCAGCCTCGATGATGCCACGCCGCTTCGAGAATTTTCGCCTCAGCAACTAGAACAGGCTGCGTCTGAAATCCGAGATGTATTGTGCAACTTACTGGCGACTCGAACTGCTCACTTCGCATCGAATCTCGGAGTCGTTGAACTTTGCCTGGCTCTACATGCCGAATTTGACTTCCGTACCGACCGTTTGATCTGGGATACAGGACACCAAGTGTATCCTCACAAACTGGTGACAGGCCGCTACAAGGAGTTTGCAGGGATACGCACCGCAGGCGGTTTGATGGGCTATCCCAACCCCGCCGAAAGTGTCTACGACCTGTTCATGACAGGACACGCGGGCTGCAGCGTCAGCACTGCCGTGGGCTTAAGAAGCGGCGATGTGGTTGGTGGACAAGCAGAACGACGAACCGTCGCAGTCATCGGAGATGGTGCGTTTCCCAGTGGCATCGTTTTCGAAGCTCTGAACAACGCGGGCGAACTTGGCGATGACCTGACCATCGTTCTCAACGACAACAAAATGTCAATTTGCCCGCGAGTCGGAGCGGTAGCCAATTACCTAGATCGGTTGCGATCCAACCCCTTCTACACAGGTCTCAAAAGCGAGGTCGTGCGTCTTCTGGATCATGTACCAATGTTCGGCGACCCGACAGAACGCTTCCTCGCTCAGATGAAAGAGGGAGTGAAGGCGGGACTGCTGGGTGGGATGCTGTTTGAAGAACTGAACATCCGCTACATCGGCCCCATTGATGGGCACGATTTGGCACTCACCAGAAAGTATCTGGCGATGGCCAAGGAAATCAAAGGCCCAGTTCTACTCCACGTCGTGACAGAAAAGGGTCATGGCTACAAGCCTGCTGCTGAAGATCCCGTATTTTTTCACACGCCACCTGTCTTCACAGATGATGATGGCAAAGCGATCACGCAAAAAAGTGAAGGCCTACCACCCTACACACTGCATGCTCGTGAAGCGATCCGAAAACAGATGGCTGCAGATCCCCGCGTGACAGTCATCACCGCAGCGATGTGCCAAGGAAACAAACTGGAACCGCTTCGTGAAGAATACCCGGAAAGATTCTTCGATGTGGGGATCTGTGAATCTCATGCCGTTGCATTCGCCGCCGGGCAGTGCAAAACCGGTCTGCGGCCCATAGTGGATATCTACAGCACATTTCTACAAAGAAGCTACGATCAGATTTTCCAGGAGGCCGCTCTGCAGAATCTTCCAGTTGTATTCATGCTCGACCGGGCAGGTCTCACTGGCCCGGACGGCCCAACGCATCATGGCCTCTTTGACATTGGCTACATGCGACTGTTCCCGAATATGGTTTGCATGGCACCGGGATACGCCACTGAAGTCGACGCGATGTTGGCTGCTGCCCTGGCGCACGATCAACCGTGCAGCATTCGCTATCCGAAAGCTTCGGCCTTGCAACTCGAACATACCCCCGCTCCGGTCGAAATAGGAAAGAGCGAGAGGATTCGAGAGGGAAGTGATGGAACAATCATCGCTTTTGGTGCAATGCTTGAACAGGCAATTGCCGCTGCCGATGCATTGAAAGATGAATTGGATGTCGCTGTCATAAACGCTCGGTTCGTCAAGCCAATGGATCTCGAAATGGTCCGCAATTCGCTAGCCGATGGCAAGTTTGTAGTCACCCTCGAGGAAGGTGCAAAAATGGGGGGCTTTGGTTCAGCTTTTATCGAATGTGCCGTAGCTGAGAATTTTGACACCCGTTCCATCCGAGTGCTCGCATTGCCCGATGAATTCATTGAACATGGTGATCGTGGAGATTTGTTTGACCAACATGGCCTAAGCGTGCCTAAAATCCAACAAACATGCCGTGAAATCGCCGACTCAAGCTTGTCTTCGAACCACTAGTCGGTCATTCAAAACAGGGCAACAGTAGTGCAAACGCAGTGCTCCGTGATCTTCACAAAGTACGCGGCCTTTGCAAAATCTGACGTGCTCATGATGTACGATAAAACGAACTGAAGCGTGCAACACTTTGGGGGGTAGGACAGGCAGCTGCCTACTGAATCGTCAACTTCAGTGCTCCCACAAACACAAACCTGTCGTTGATCGGAAACCAAATTCCATGTCCGTCGAATCGGCCCACACTTGGATCAAAGATCATTCCAAACGGCCAAAAGTGGTTATTCTGGGTGTTCCCGAGCGTGACACCGTGCGTGCCGCATTAGAACGCTTGAGACCGGCGATCGCCGAGCATGCTGAGATCATTGCTGAAGATTTGAATTTCAGTTACGACTTCTCGATGGCGAAGCCCGACCTTGTGATCGTATTAGGCGGTGATGGCTCCATCCTGCAAACAGCTCGCCAAATGGGGGCTCAGCAGTCACCTGTGCTCGGCATCAATTGTGGTCGTCTCGGTTTTCTTGCCGCTCTGTCGCCCGATGATTTTCTCAATGCTTGGCCTGAAGTTTCCCGTGGGGGATTTAAAGTTGTAAAACACCTCATGCTGCAAACGTCACTAATCAGAGAAGGGCGTATCATCGCACAGCAACTTGCCCTGAACGAGGCTGCCGTCCTTGGGGGGCCCCCCTATCGGATTCTTGACATTGATCTTTATGCAGATGGAGCTCTCGCAACGCGATACCGATGCGACGGCCTGATCGTTGCGACTCCTATCGGCTCAACTGCACACAACTTGTCTGCGGGCGGCCCGATTCTCAGAAGACAACTGCAAGCGATTGTCGTATCCCCCATCAGCCCTCACACCCTCACCTACCGACCACTGGTCGACTCGGCTGACACGGTACTGGAACTAACAGTCACAGAACCCAACGAATCAACCAGCATCGTGGTCGATGGACGTATATTAAGCCGCTTACTCCCTGGTGACCGTGTGCGGATCGAGCGTGCTGAACAGACGTTTCAAATGCTAGCAGTCAAGGGTCATGACGATTACCGCGCCCTGCGAGACAAGCTCGGTTGGGGCGGATCTGTTCCCGTGAATCGCTCCCCACTGTAGCGAAGATTCGACCGCTCTGATCTCGCACATTCACTCTTGCCCTGCGGGACCCGATCTGCCAAATTTTCAGGGTCGTGAAACACACCTCGTTTGCCGCGTATGGAGACCGCAACTGTGAATCGTCTTATTGTCACTGCTGCAATTTTGACCATTTGCCTCCCTGCCCCTGGACTACTTGCAAATGGGGAAGATGCAAAAAGCAAGAATGATTTGCCCAAGTATCTGCTGCGTTACACCCTGAATGTGGGCGAGGATCTGCATTACGAGGTGACTCATGTCGCCAAAACGAAAACCAGGATTCGAGGTGCTGAAGAGATATCTCAAGTGCACACGATCAGCCAAAGACACTGGGCAGTCAAAAAAGCAAACAACGAGGAAATGACATTTGATCATGTCGTCGATGCGGTTGAGATGACTCAGCAACAAGGAGACTCCAAGGAAATTCGCTGGGACAGCAACAGCGGTGAAAAACCTCCAGCGCTCTTCAAACGTGTCTCAGATCAAATCGGCAAAACAATTTCTACGATCACGATCTCGGCTCAGGGTAAAGAGACGGGCCGCGAAAACAACATCGGTAGTAAGGCTTCCCTAGGCATGGGAACACTTGCAGTGGCTTTCCCGAAAGAACCCATCGCGGTAGGCGAGTCATGGTCAATCCCACGTGAAGTCAAAGCAAGAACCGACAATGGTGAGATCAAAGTCATCAAGATTCGAGAGCTTTACACACTCGAGCGAGTCAAAACAGGTGTCGCGACCCTTTCTGTCCGCAGCCAACCATTGACGCCATTGAATGAAGAATCAATTCGAGCACAAGTGGTGCAACAAATGAGCAACGGTGAGATACGTTTTGACTTGGACAGTGGTTACATGTTGAGTAAGCAACTTGATTGGGACGAAACGATTGTCGGTTTTCAGGGTGCCAATAGCCTGATGGAATACCGAGCCAGATTCAACGAAAAGCTCGTCGACGGTGTCCCCAAAACTGCCCGTCGCTGAGTTCTGAGAAACCAATGGGAATTAGGCATCGCTTGCGTGCTGCAGTTGCTGGCGTGCGGCCCGCCTTTCGAACAGCAAGACTCCGCCAACAGCAGTGAGTTGAACCAACGCGACGACCCACGGTGGCACACTTCGTACTCGGGCCAGAAAATTCTGAAACCAATCTGATTCCCGATCCTGCTGCTGACGCACAATATCTCCAAGAGATGTTCGCCAGTTCGCCGTGTTTTCCCACCCGTTTCGGGTTCTTCTCCAGCCTGTCGGCCGCACGGCACTATTCAGATTGAGAGAGTCCGGTCTCTTCTTCGCATTGATTGCCACAAGTGAATCGGGGTCGACCGCGTTGACCGAATTCAGCGGTAACTCAACCAGGTTTGTTGCCTGCGGATCATGTTCAACCCAACCCACCTCCTCACTTTGATTCCCAACAGTGGAACTCGCTCCCAACAGCTCTGTAGCGCCATTGAGATGAACCGCATCCGCGCCATCTACCAGAGAAATGGGAGTCTCTGCTTTGGGCCACGCATTCAAAATCAACCAGAAGCAAAGAATCAAAACAACAAGAAACGCATGCTTCAACAGCCAGCTTTTCAGCCAATCGCGATCATCTGGACATAAATAGAAAAAGTTCATTTTGGACACCGGATGCACGTCACGGTCCAACCCACCAGCAAACTGCAAAATGATGACACAAGTCTCTCGTCATTAACGACTTAGAAAAAAAACGTCGTATTCCATGCAAGACCCGACGTTGTTTTTTTGCAACATCAGAAGCCGACTGATGGTGAGGCTGGCCAACACGATCCCAAAATCCAACCCGCAAAACCGGACCAAGGGAATGTCAGACGTGGCTTTAAGTATGGAAAAGGTCCAAATTCACGGAACGTGCGAGGTAGGTTTCAACCAATGGCACGGTTCGCAGACGCGGCCCTCCCGCGGTTCAAGGTCGCCAGGATGACAAGACGCCCTCGGCAATGCAAAACATGACGACGATCACAACCTCACTCGAAGACGTATTTCACTCCGAAGTACTTCCAGCACTTCCACATACCGCCATTACATTGCTGCAACTTTCGCAAAATCCGGAGTCCGGACCAGCGGAATTCACGAAACCGATCGAGGCCGATCCGGGATTGATGGGGCAGATACTGAAATTCGTCAACAGCTCATACTTTGGTTTTAGCCGAGAAATCATGAGCGTTCAGCAGGGGCTGACGCTCGTCGGAACTCGCGCGGTTACCAACTTCGCCTTGTGGAACGCTGTCTTCAGCGTTATCCCCAATCCCAAGTTTGGTCCTTTCGATTTGAAAGCTCTGTGGCAAGATTCTCTTCGCCGAGCCCTGTTCGCACGCAGACTGGGACACACACTGAAACTGAGCAATGCGGAAGACTTATTCGCTGGTGCGCTGCTGCAAGACATGGCGATTCCTCTGCTGCTCAAAGAACTCCCCGAACAATACGAAGTTCTAGTGGAACGTCGTGCCGAAGAAGGTCGCCGTTTGAGTGGCTTAGAGAAGGAAATGTTCGGCTGGGATCACGCAGATGCTTCCGCAATGCTCGCTCAACAATGGAATTTACCTGAAGAATTCGTTGCCCTCATCGCACAACATACAAAGTTGGACGAATTGCTTGAAGCCGGTCCCGAACAACATGACCTTGCATGTGTTGCCTTAGCCTCACTACTGCCTTCATGTAGCGATGAAGGCTGGAATGAATACAACATGTTCATCAAGGGCTATAGCCAACTGACCGAAAAGACCTCTCACATCCTACGGCAGGCTTTTGAACAAGTGGATGCCGACACGATCGAGTTTGCACCGATACTACGTCTGCCTCTTCCGAAAGTGGCTCTCGTCGACTATCTGTAGAACTGTCCCTGTCGCGCTGCGACAGATCTCAAGACTATGTGTCAACGACCCTCACTTCTTTAATGGATCAAAATTTCCAAACGTAGTGGGTCATACTCTCCTGCAAGACTGTGCTCTACCCACGTCCACCTTCGCAACAAGTCTCACAAATGGTGTGACATCGCTCACATTGCAGCTTGCCACGTATTTCGATCAATGTCTGCCCACGACAAACCGGACAGACGCGAGTCCCCTCAGCGCCCCGTTCACATGACGACTCGATTCTGTCCTCCCGAGCTATCTTCTGATCACTCATTCTTGATTTCCATGGATACGTCCGGAAAAATTTACCTGCCCGAAGCGTCAGCAAAACACATCCTCTCGAATTTTACAACTGAGCGATTGCAAATTTTCTGTTTGTCTGCCGAAAAGAACACGTCTAATGTTCTTCTTTGAATTTTGCGATATCATCACGCCGCCCCATCACGATCACAATCTCTCCTACCGAGAATTTTTCTGCCGATTCGGGATTGAATCGTAGTTCTCCAGATGCTGACCTGACGGCAACGACCAGCAATCCATATCGCCGCTGTGCTTCTCTAAAGTCGACACTCAAGCCAACCAATCGACTATTTTCACAAACCAGTACTTCATCCATATCAAAGTCCTGGTTACTTCCTTCGTCCACCAACTTAATCAGATGTGCTGTGGATGGCCTCGTGATCATCCGCCCCATCTGCCGTGCACCCACGACAGTCGGCATGACGATTGTGTCAGCCCCAGCTTGCAACAATTTTTTTTCAGTGCTTTCACGCTCTGCCCGCGCAATGATACGTATCTTTTTATTCAAATCCCTTGCTGTCAGAGTTATGAATACACACTCTGCGTCATTGGGAAACGTACTCACCAAGGTGCTTGCGTGGCACAAGCCAGCTTTGGAGAGAGTTTCTTCCTCTGTGGCATCACCTGAGACGCAGCACAAGCCCGCCTGACTGGCTTCATTGATCGCCTCTGCATCTTGATCAATGACAACGATTTCTACCCCTTGTGCCTGCAATTCTTCGGCAAGCTTCTTTCCCATACGGCCAAATCCACAAAGGATAGTATGGTCGCGAAGTCGCAAAATTTCTTTTTTCATTCGACGCTTCCCCAACACATTTTCTAATTCCCCTTCGACAATCAACTGAAACAAGCCACCGAAGGTGTAAACAGAAGCAGAGATGCCCAGCACGATCACCAAAACAGTCAGCGCTTGGATGCGAGGTGGTAACTGGGAGGTTTCTCCGTAGCCAACAGTGGAGATAGTGATTACGACCATCCATACGGCTGCAATCCAGTCGTAATCACCAACTAAGCGATAGCCAAGAATGGCAAGGACAAACACAGCAGCAAGTACAAATCCGCCCAGTCGAATTCGCTCCAGCGGTGTTCGCATCTCGCGTTACCAGTATCCCGAGGCAGTGATGACAGTCCATTCCGTTTCGTCAAGATTAGCAACAATCATCAGACACGATCAACCAGGATCATTGTTTGGAGCACAAGAACATACAGCTCCACAAATCGCATCCTGACGCAGCGAAAAAACATCTTAGACTGGAGCAAAGGCGAGCTAAAAAAATACTATTGCCCAGCGTTCTTACCTGCGTTCTTACCTGCGTTCTTATCCGCCACCAGCGTTCGTATCTGCCACCTGAATTTTTGCTGCTACCTAAAAGACAAACACCTGCTTTGCAGCAGGTGTTTTAAAGTGACTCAGCAACTCTTTGCAACCACGAATGCTCAAGCATCGAACATGACATGGAGAGCTGAATTCATGGATTGCTCTTACTTATGGCTATTGTGACAGGCTTTGCAGTTAGCAGCTTTTTTCAACATACCGCCAGCCTTTGAATCACCCTTCACAGCAGCTTCGCTAGCCTTCACCAATGCACCTGTCAGTTTTTTCCAACTGTCAGCATCGCCTTTCTTCGGCTTGTTCTTGCTAAGTGCAACCAACATCTCGTGTAACTCTTTCTTCTCTGCATCCGAGGCACCTCCACCGGCAACCTTTTTAAGCAGTGGCCCTTTAAAGGCCTTCTTCATGACATCTTTGGTGCTGTACTTTGCAGCTGAATCATCGTCAGCAGCACGTGTGGGTAAGGCTACCAGGCAAACCATAACTAGTACCCCTGAGAAAAGGGCGGCAACTCTTGCAGACATAACTGAGCTCTTGTGTTCGTCTTGTGGAAGTGATGAAAGACCGAAATCGTCGGCCGTCGGCTTGATAAGATAATGCATCGTCAAACAGCCTGCCACAATCTGAGATCAGTCGCAAAAAAATAAGGGAGTAGAGAAGCAAGCAACTCGGTAGACGGTCCAAATTCTTCAAAAAACAGACTTAACAGCCAGAAAAGCTAATAAATCCAATGATAATTCCCGGGAAGAGAAGGATCGAGACGCAACTCGACAACCTTCTCTGGGATGAAGGGTTCACTTCGCATTCCCGCGACAAGGCCAAGATTCGCCCTTAAGAGCTTTCTGCAAAGTGCTTTAATCGCTGTCAACGATTAGCAGCAGGTAAGATTACCTGAGACCGCCAATCGAGGTTAATGACGGAATTAATGATCATTGTCCAATAACAGACTGGCAAGGTGCTTCCTGCTGGTCCGAAGACGACGTGCAATGGTGCGACCACTCAGTGACATCTGCTGACTGATCTCAGCCAATGTGAATCCCTGAATACGCAAAAGTAGAATTTCACGGTCTGAGGGCCTTAATTTTTGCATAGTTTCACGCACGCAGATATTCAAGAATTCATCTGTCGAGACATCCATCGCTTCAGCATCGGCCACCGTCTGTAGCGAAACCAATCGCTCAATATCGCGACGTTGAGCATGATGATGCAGTGCTCTCCTGCGCAGCTTGGTCAAGGAAATAACAGCGAGAAGATTCCATAGAGTGGACCCCGGCTCAACCTCATAATTTCCTTCTTGCACGCCATGAAACATGCTTCGAAAAACAGATTGGACAATATCCTCCGCATCAGTTGAGGCACGTAATTTGGCACCCAATTTCGCATCCACAAGACCAAACACTCTTTGAACATAACGCTCGTAGAGAACGTGGGCAGCGTCCTGATCTCCATCTTTCACTCGTGATGCCAGTGAGTGGTCAGTCGAGGTAAGCTTGCCAGCCCCGGATTTGCTTGAAGTCACAATTCGTCACGCGGGTATGCAAATTCATGAAAGGACGATTCCGTACACACAGGAGTTCCCGCCCACCCCAAACAACCCACTCACAGCACGGTTGTTACTAGAGGTGAAATTACACCGGTAGCGTTGGTGACCAGCGTCATGCTTATCACCTTCAAGCTGCACCTACAGGAACGCGTTGATGCATGCCCTCGTGAACATCCGAATCTTGATCTGAATGTCCACCTTTTGAGCATCTGCAGTAAGCTGTTCGAAATGAAAAACTCGCACAGTACATCACCAAACCAATGCACAAGGGTGTTTTGGTTTGGAGGTCGCACCAAATAGGTTGAGTACTTTTTAGTGACAAAACCAGACAGCTATTTTGCAATTTTAGAAAAAAAAACCAATTCTATTCCTCTAGCCACCCAAGAGGGTTGGTCCTCAAGAGCAATTTACAATCCACCTGTTCGGCTTAAAGGATTGAGCCAGCGGTGGGTTTCACCACAGTTCTGCATCAATCGCAGCAACGAGTGCTTTATGAAATGATTACACTGTGAATGCGGCAAACTCGGGAGAATCCCCCGGGTCATACCAAACGCCTTCCCCTCGCATCTCCCTCTCCCGAATCCCCTCGTGCCGAAACCTGCCCATGAACGACAACTATTCTCCAAAATCCATCTCTCGTAGACATTTCAACAAAACAGCGAGTGCCACCATGGGCGCTCTTGCTGGCTTTCACTTTTTCCCTGCATTGTCAGACAACAAGTTAGGAAAACCGACGGTCGTTGGAATTGGTGCTGGGGGGAAAGGCACAGCCGATATTAACGGTGCCAGCAAGGCTGGATTTCAGGTCATTGGACTGGTGGACGTGATTGACGCCAACAAGCTGGAAAAACCTGAGGGTCGCCTCCGAAAGATGAGCCAAACGAGACAACAGTTTCCAGACGCAAAATTTTACACGGACTATCGCGAGATGCTCTCAGAGATGGGTGACCAAGTTGATGCTGTCACCGTCTCAACACCAGACCACCACCACTACCACGCCTCCGCTTTGGCAATGCAAGCTGGCAAGCATGTCTACTGCCAAAAACCTTTAACGCACGGTACTTGGGAAGCAAGGCAGCTAAGCCAGTTAGCAAAGCAAACTGGCGTAAAGACACAGATGGGAAACCAAGCGCATGCCAATGATCATATGAGGCGTTGCGTAGAACTGATCCGCGCGGGTGTCATTGGCAAGGTCGAAGCAATTCACGCATGGACAAACCGTCCGATCTGGCCGCAAGGCTTTACTGACCCACCTTCACCGGAACCCGTCCCTACAGGCATCGACTGGGAACAATGGGTCGGTCCCGCTCCCTGGGTTGATTACAGTCCGCGGATCGCGCCCTTTGCATGGCGTGGATGGTGGAATTACGGCACCGGCGCGCTTGGTGATATGGCATGCCATATTATGGATCTGGGATACTGGTCCATGCAGCCCGATGATGGTCCTGCGTTGGCGCCGAAAGCTGTTACGGCGAAGCAAAATGGAGCGACAGAGTACTCTCCCCCCATCAACTCAATCATCACCTGGGACTTTGGCCAAAGTCAGTATTCAGCCAAAGATGGTTTCCAGTTTTTTTGGTACGACGGCTATGTCGACGCAAAATTCGATCGCGAAAATTGGGTACTTGCAAAAAATGGAAACGACTACAACCATCCCAGCGAGGAGATTCTCGAAGGCATGGATTTCTCAAAATACGGCAGTGTTATCGTCGGTGAAGAGGGAAAGCTCTTCTTCAACCGTAGCCGAAACAATTGGGTTCTTAAGACATCCAATGGGATCGATGGATTTGAGTGGCCGGAGACAACTCTGCCGCGGGCCCGAGATCAGGACAACTACAAGGAATGGTTCGACGCAGTCGAAGGAAAGATATTGCAGAGTGAATCCAACTTTGGACTCGCAGGTCCAATGACGGAAACAATTTTGTTGGGCGTAATCGCACAGCGAAATCCAGGTACTCGATTAGAATGGGACCGCGAGGCAATGCAGATCAAGGGACACCCAGAACTTCAAAACCAAATCCAGCGAGAATACCGTAAGAACTGGACTCCCACAGCATAGCAGTGAACTGAAGCAGGATTTTTCGTAAGCTTACAAAGCTTTGGAAACAACGAGATCGCGTCAAGCGGCGCGAACCGCACGAGCGTTTCCCAGCAAACTAAGATGTCTACAAAATTGCTTTGCAGAGAGTTCCTTGTAGGTGGATGAATTCATCGAGTTGCCAAATTGGTGCAACTTGCGACTTCCGCCAATATTCAACAAGTGCTAAACCGACTGGCAGTCTCACGATCGGCCCCGTCTAGCTTCCAACACGGGGTTGGCGAAGGAAGTCTGTTACCGTCGTCTGCTCTGGCTCTTCTTCTGGCCACGGACTCAGAAGCTTGCCCCAGAACCCAGGCTTCTTATCTTTTACTGGAGTTGTTTTCACTGCAGATTTCGAAGAGGTGGTGAAGAATCTCACAGGATTCAGGTTTTTTGGACTCAACGCAGTCTTGGTTTTTGACCAACTATTGGAAGCCGTTTTACCTACCTGATCAAACAAGCCATCTTTCTTTTCGTTGATCTCCGTCTGCTCTGCTTTGCTGGGCAACAACCCTTTGAAGTTGGGCATCTTGAGTTGTGGTATTTTCCAATTCAAGGGATTCATCACGCTGGCAGCCTGAGCGAATCCCGAAGACTCCTCCGGCTCATCAGCACGTACATTGTCTAAACTGGTAAACATCACGAGAGAGAGTGTAGCGATTGAAATCGCAACATATCTTACCGGCGTTTTCATGAATTCATTCTCCTTATGTCACTCAAGCCCGCCCCGTTCCAATCAGCATTGTCCGGGTGGTACATATACGTTTGTCCTAGGCTATCGCACTTTCTATCGAATTCATGCAAGATCATTTTCACAACGATCACATCTGCATCTGGTTAATCGCGTGAAACTCGTTCGTGCATTTTAGCGTCCAGTCCCAACTCAGACCGCTGAGTACAACGAATTGAAGTACAACGAATTGAAGCATCGGCGTAGAAGACAGCCATCGTGGCAAATCAAGTGTTTCACTGGGTGCCTAGGCACTTTCAATCGCTAACGAGACGTTTTCTTGGCCCTCAGACATGAGGGTGCTTAGACGCTGGTGTGCATAAACGCTAAAGTGAGGTAATGTTTGCTGCCTCACCACCTAAACCACGTCCGCAGTCCACGTCAAAGCCTCGCCTCCCACGCCGCGTGCGTTGGAAAGGCCAACAGGCCTACCGATCACCAATCATTTTTGTGATGTGTTGGTGCGTGACGTGGTCTCATGCTCAAGCCCCACCACCCGCAGAGCCTCCGATTCCCATACCGATTGCGCAGGATGGGACGGCAACAAAATTCATGGACGCCATCGAGGCACACATGGACTATGTTACCGAAAACTCTTACGACCAACTTGGCACGCGAACCACTCCCATGTGGCTATCGACCATTGACCTACGCAGCAACGGTCTACCGAACCCATTAATACCCAACGCGCCGCGTTGGAATGGAACCCTTCTTTCAGCGCCAGGTGCCAACCTCTATTGGGATCAGCCGACGCTCCTTGCCGCATTTGAGCTATCAAAACGCACCGGTTGCAAATGCTACAGTGACGCGGCCTCTGCCTACATCACAAGTTTTGTGACGGCGTGTTCGACTCAGAAGCAAACTTCATGCATTGATGCCCGCGTGTATTATAATGTCAAGCTCGAACAGTCGGTCGACAACACAGCGACGCTCGCTGCCTGTGTACCCTACACCCCTGCATGGGACACCACATGGGCTGCAGACAAAACACTTGCAAGACAACAGATTCACGCATTCATTCGGTCCAAAACAGTTCAAAAATTCACAGGTGACTCAGAAAACCACTCACAAAGCGTTGCAACTGGAGCACCAAGCCTGAGCATGGAAAACGAGACGGCCCTGATCGCCTCACTGTGCTGGCTTGCACGACAAGACACTCGCCAACAGGAGTCCCTGATCCAACAGGCTATCTCACTAGCACGCTTGCGAATCTCCCGTTGCAATCGTAGGACTGGCCTAGTCCCCACCAGTCCCAAGCTTCATGATGAAGCCAACGACACATCTTCCATCGCAATTGGCGCCTGGGCAAAAACTTTATTCTGGGCAGCAGCTGTAACTGGCGAAATGGAATTCCAAATAATCGCGGAGAAGTCGCTGCGTGCTTGGCTGACAGTCGGATTCGATGCGCGAACACAGCTTTACTACCAGCAGGTTGCATGCAAGACGGGACTTCCTGTGGAGGAACTGGCACCAGCAAACCGAGTAGCAGAGTTAGCCGCATCCAGCTTCCAGCACATCAGCATTTTTGAGTACACAAATAGACCGGCTCACCAATCCCCACTCAGGATGGCAGAAGCATGCTTATCACTGCATGCCAAAACGGGCGACCAACTCAGCAAAGAGGCAGTGGAGCGATGGGTCAACATCATCAAACAGCAACTGCCAGCAGATAACATGGGAGGGGGCTATGCTGACGACTATGGCAGAGCAATTCATTTCCTGGTGCGTGCAAGCGAAGTCCTGAAAAACCCCGGCTATCGCATGCTAGCTCTAGACATTGCCAACCAAGCAATGGAACAACTCTATGTTTCGAAAATGGGGATGTTTCGCAGTCATCCCGTTGAGAACCGCTGCGATTCTGCTGACGGCCCCGGCCTTCTGCTGCTGGCACTCATGTATCTGGAAGGCAATGATCCCACGACAGACAGCTCATTGCAGTTTTAGCGTTTCGAAAGGTCACAGCCTTTACCCCCAAGAAACTCATTATCACGAGAACTGATTCTCAATCATTGAAGAGACAATATGTGGTTCGAAGATCTATTTGGATTCACCGAGCATTCCCCCGCACAGGTACTAGAAAACCTGTCTTTAGAGGGAACGCTACTAACCTCACGAGCCAACAACCAATCATTTGATTGCGGGACTCTGGAAATCCCCACGCTCAATGACTTGAGAATCAGTGCTGCTGAAATCGCAAGCAAATCAACTGAACGCACGACGTTGACTCAAATCGTCGGCAATGTTCAAAATTTCCACGCGGCACCAGAAAGCCGGAGGGCAATGTTCCAAGTCGCATCACAATTCAACCTGCTTGAAATGGCTGCCCCAGACGCGATCCCTGAGGATGGTGTTGGAATCTATGAGCACGACTACACGCAAGGTCCCGCCTGTGCGATCGCGGCAGGTGCGGGAACGGTGTATCGCAACTATCTGGTTCCACTGAAGAACCAAACACGACAAATCGCAGACTGCCAGGTCGACTGTCTGGCTAACATTGGAAAAGCACTCGGCAATGAGTCCCAACAACTTTGGCAAATGCAAAATGGATACGCCTTCGCCTCCCGAGATGGGTTAAGCATCATTACTGAGCAGCTAGCGAAACTCGATGCCAAATCAATCGATTCACTTCGTTCCAAGTTACGTGTTGGAATCATGTGGAACACAGAAGTTACCCTCGGAAATTCAGCAAAAAAATCCAGCCCGCCCGCCAACATGAAGTCGCAGCCAGCAAGGCTCGTGTCTCAGGTTTATTGCTCTGCTCTCCCCGTCTCTTACTCTCCAGAACCAGCATCAGCATGGGAGCCTTTCGCCCGACTGATACTCGAAGCAACTTACGAGGCGACCTTGAATGCAGCTGTGCTCAACAAGGCTCGAAATGGATCGAACATGCTGTTCTTAACAATGATTGGTGGCGGAGCCTTTGGCAATCATCCGGAGTGGATCATCGATGCAATACGACGCGCGTTACGACTGCATGAGCACAGCGGCCTCGATGTCAGAATGGTAAGCCACCGCTGCCCCAAACCTATGCTTGATTCACTTTCCAGTGAATTCTAAATCCGCTTGAGCGTCATCTGGGCTGCTCTGCACAAACTGGCACCGGAAAGCCTCTTTGAAGTTCGCTACTTCGTTGACACTTCATCGTCAACCTTTCCACGTTGACCAATTCATTCAAACGAATCCGTTTCTCAGCATGAAAGATTCAGACTGCCAATCTCTTAGCCTGCGCTATCGCTATTCCTCTGGCTCGGTTTCCAGGGAATCTGCCAAGGCCTCTTGCAAACGTCCTAAACGCCATGACACAAAAAGCCAAATCACCACTACCGGAAGCAAGCAAAGGTTGAGACTTCTCAACCCCAGATCGGCAAGACCGGTGAAAGCGGATGCCGAAGCAGCGTCACTACCACGCAATACCACCGTATCAATGAAACCTTTGGCTTTGTACTTATCTTCTCGCTTCACCACGGTAAAAAGCACTTCACGAGCAGGCACGGTGATCCCGTAACCTACCGAGCGACCAATCACAACAGCAACAACCATCACCTGCAAACTCGAATTGAGTGCGAGCGAGGAAAAGCTACCAAGATAAATAACAGGCAACACCATCAGGGCAATTGCAACGCCGCCAAACCGCAGAACAAGACTCGAAAGAAACAACTGACCCAAAAGGGTCAAGACCTGTGTCGCGAGATCAATATTTGCAAACAGTTGTGTCCGATCCGATTCCTCGGGCAGGGCTGCTTTTACGATCGCTGCCTGTTCAAAGTACATCTGAGTGCCACAAAATTGTACGAAGAAGATAAAAAGGCAGATAAATTGCAGATAGGGAGATCGCAATATATGGGTCAGGGCACTCAACCAGCCGCCACGCGCAGGCGAAACTGTTTGTTCCAAGTCAACTACATCTGAATGACGATCAGCTTGCGCTAGCACCTTGGCTTGCTTCTCCAGCATCCAAGCGCAGAGCAGTCCCAATTCAATCACCACAATCGGTAACAAAATGAATTGATCTTTCGTCAGCAGCGTAGCCAATTGGCTAGTCAGCAAGGATCCGGACAAGGCTCCGACCGTCCCGCCAGCAGCAATGAACCCGAACAGGCGTTTTGCCTGGCTACTGGAGAACAGATCAGCAACAACACTCCAAAACACAGTCGTTGCAAAAATGCCGAAAAAACTGATCCAGACAAACAAAACCCATGCCGTCCATGCTTGAACAACTTCGGAGTCACTCCGGAGAAAAACCCAAAAAATCACGAGGCAGATTGCGAATGCTTGATAGACCACCCGTACCAACCACCGACGGGATAGTGTGTTCACAAGAATCCCATAAGCAGGCACGGCGGCCAACATGGTTAAAAACGATGCGTAAAACAAGTGTTTCAGATCGCCAGCCTCGACCAAACTGCCAAGCGTCTCACGCACAGGGCGTATGACAAAATATCCCAGCAGAAGAAAGAACAGCCAAACAGTGGCAAGAAGGACACTGGGTCCCTCTCCCTCATGGATGCGTGGCATCCATCGTTTATGGAAAGAACCTTCGACCATTCTATACACATCCACGCAGTATGTTTCGCAACAGGTTCCACCATCTTAAAGAGCTCAGTCACCCCACGATGAGCGTCTGCGACTCATTCGGGAATCATCTTGACATCGGCAGGCGGCTTCAGATCACGCACCAACCAGTTCACCTGAGTCTCTGATCTTTCCCGCAGCAATGCATCAAACAGGGCATTCGCCGCATCACGCCGCAACTGTGCTTGATCGGTCAGGTCTTCAAACTTCAGATCGCCAGCCTCAACGCGATGCAAAAGCAGCAAGTGAACCCCCAACGGACTCTGTATCGCCGCACTGACCTCTCCTGTCTTCATTTTCCTGATGGTTGTCATCAGGCTGCCCGGCAGGTCGCCGTCTTTCTGCACCCAACCCACCTTTCCTCCATCAGAAGCTGATGCAGACTCACTATGCTCGATCGCTGCATCGTAAAATGCCTGCTGCGGTGCTTCGCTAACGCGAATCTGATCTGCCAACTCGTTGACGTTTGCTAAAGTTGCACGCCACGAAGCAGCGTCACTCTTATCTGCCCTGACAAATATCTGAGAAACCTCCCAACGACCACCAGCATACTGATCACGATGAAGATCAAAGAACTTCTTTAGATTTGATTCATTCAAACGGCTTTTCAAGTACTGCCCCCAAGCCAATCTCCAACGCAGGTCATTCACCATTGCGTTTTCATCAGCCATCCGATCAGAGGCCTGTTTCTGCAGGCTGCTGCCACGGCGACGAAGATCTGCTGCCAACGCAGCGACTTGGCGTTTCAGCATGGCTTCAAGAGTTGCCCCGCCTTTCGCCTCAAGTGACTTCATCGCGAGGTGCCGTCGAACAATCAGAACCGCAGTCGCCCGCCGGACCTCTGCTCCAACACGCTGCAAATCCTTCGCTTGCAGACGTTCCGTAAGCACCAGATTCAATTCACCAAAAAACACCGGCTCGCCGTCAATGGCAGCAATGGGATCACCCGGTTCCAAATCATCCCCAGCAGCGGAACAACGAACCGCAGGAAACAACAGAAGACAAAGCAGCGCGTACTTAACAATTTTAATCATGGCAGTGGAATATCCTGTATCACAAATGGCACTTCATTGGGCACGATAGAGGTCGAAGACCGATACACGAACGTCGACTCCTCTGCGTTATCTCCAAGATCAAAACGGTAAGCGACACCAACACCAGATTCGGTTTGTCGATAGACTTCAAAACCAAGTTGTTCTGCTTTCGTGCCATCTTTCAGCCGGACATAGGCTACGTTCTCAAAGATCCAGGAACGATGACTTTCCAGTGCTCGCCCAGCCTTATCAAGCTCAATGGCAACCCGTATTTCATGCAGTGGACCATCACGGCGAACCGACTCGAGTTGTACCGTCATCGCGTCGATTTTCTTTTTGCCATTAGGCTCAGCCAGAGCAATTTCGAACGACTTTTTCTCCCCCGGTAAAAGAGCGTTGATAACGCCTGATAGAGATGAGATTGCCGAAGGCTGCCCTGCTGGCAATTGAAGCGGAAAATAAACTTCGCTGAAAGCAATGGCAGCATTGGTGGTGACAGGAATATTCCCGCCCGACTCCTGTGGTTTCAAAGAAGCGCCATCATTCAGCTTTCCAGATAACTGTGCGACAGGTATGGTCAAACCAATGGGAGTCAAACGCGGCTCCCAGCTTACCTCCACAACAACATTCAAACTATTGAGTTCAGACTGCCTGATGTTACGGCGAGACGCTACCGAAGTTGGCTCGAGCCGATAGACACCGACATACGCCGCAGAATCGACACGCGAGGGTCGCTTGCCCGAACGCGGGTCCAGTCTCAATGTCTCACCATCGCCACCATAAAAATTGACATCAAGATTCACCTGGTCCAAAACGATGTCAACCGCATGCCAGAAAGCAAGAGGTGCCGTAACCGGATTCACTGGCATTGATGCATCAGAATCGTGGTCAAACTCAATTCCGCTAGCAAGGCTGATAGCAGCCAATGCATCACCGAGGTTAGTTACCTTATCAAGTCGAACGCGCGTTGACTTAGTATCCACGCCTGCCTTAGCGCGAGCAGCCTTCAAAGCTTCACGAACTCGACCGAGTCGTTCCGACTTTTCGATCGAAACCACAGCATCTTCTCGGGGCAAGTACTTCAACGCGTCAGGACCGGCCGCGAGTAAAGATCGCTCCGCTTCCTTACGAACTCGCAGGGTGGGGGAATCAAGTTCATCAACCCACTCGAGTACATCCGCCCTAAACGCTCGGCGGGCAGTTTCCGTGTCAGCTTTCTTTCCACCTGATGACTCATCGCGATCAGCTTTGCTCTGCTTTACATCCTCAACTACTTCCTGCGCATGCCCCTGAGATACAAATGCCTCACAAACAAAAAGCCGAGGCACGGTCGCCAGGAATAACAGAGCGACAATGAACCGCCCCAGCGGAAAGCTTGTTCTTGAGGAACGGCGTTGAAATCGCGATTGGACGGCCATTACGGTCCTTCGGAACCAAACAACACGCATGGAGGAATACCCGGAAAGCGAGGGAGCGATGTATAACCCGGAACCTAACCCGGTGACGCTGAATTTTAACCTAGGCTTGAAGTGTCCGCAGAACCAAAGTCAATTTTCCAAAATACATTTCCATGCTGTTAAACCGATCCCAGATCTAACAGATCGTAACGGTTGTGCTTCTGATCACTTGTTCCAACCGATTTTGCGTTGCCCAAAGCAGCAATGTGATTGACTTTTCCGCCTTTCGGAAAACAGCAAAGGGTACTTTACTGATCGAGCTTGCCGATAAGCTCATCATCTTGGGCCGTGATGGCTGGCTCCACTCACTCGCCCCGAGGCCCCCAGAGTCAAATTGGCAGCGGATCAAAACTGAAAAATTCGCAGCGGCTCCGGCTAGCGAGCTGCGTCATCAACTGCAAAGCGAATTTGGGCCTGAATATGATATTTTCTCAACAAAGAGCTTCTTGGTAGTCCAACCCCGCGGACAAGACGAACGGTGGCCAAAACTGTTTGAGCAATCCCATCGCTCTTTTATCAGCTATGTGAGCAAAGGTGGCGTCAAAATCCGCTGTGGCATTTTCCCCATGGTCGCTGTTGTCTTTCCTGACGAATCCGGCATTCGAAATGAGTTTGATCGACTGCATATCGATGTAGGGCGTGTTGCATGCCTGTATTCAGTCACCATCAACCGCGTCATGGTACATGGTGGTACTCGAACCGGCACAGTCATGATGACAGTCAGGCACGAAGCCGCACACCAATCAGCCTTCAATTCCGGAACACATAGCCGGATCAACGATACACCACACCTGGATCAACGAGGGCAGCGGCCAGCTGTTTGAGCCGGCCGCAATGCCAGAGCCAAGATGAGCCACACAACTCGAGGTACGCGTCAATCAGGATAGTCTTCAGTATCTGCGTCAAAACGTCTTTGCAACTGATTCAGGCCGTTTTGTAAAGACCACCATGATATTGGTCGGTAACGACACGATGATCAAGAATAAGAAGCAAATCAGTGAGCCCTACGCCGTCGCATGGGACCTGATGTTCTACCTCGCGGAACGACAACCCTAGGCATTTGGCCAACTACTCAACAAAAATAATGGCAGCAGACCTTTTCAAACCTACCAACGCCGCGACCGAATTACCGACTTCGAACAGATTGTGTGCATGGACACCTTTGAATTCAGCAGAAAAATTTCGCGTTATTAAGAAGCCCTGCAATGTCCCCTAGCTGACCCCAAAAACCAAAACGCCTGCCGCCTTGAATCGGGGTCCTATGTAACAGCCTTATCGAACAGCGTGAATCGGGTGGTTCGATAGAACTCCCCGACACGGAACCAAACGAATGGCTGATCGTCAACCGAGCTTAGCATTTCAAATCAGAATGAGTGCGTCAGCCCTAAATCTGGAGGCCTCAATCATCAGAAATTGTCAGAATCCATACGTTCGAAAAGTTTGCATGAGGGTTGAAACTCACCGCTCCAAGATTGAAATCAATTCGACTCTACTCAGGCACACTCGCTGTCGCTCTGATCTGACCGGAGAAAAAGCCTGGGGCGGACGGCGGCGAACCGGGCACAGCCCCCGCGCGCGAACAATCCTTGGCCAGCTGCCATCCCTCTTCGCCGAACTTCCAAAGTGCATACCCGTGAATTTCGCCACGGGCTACGTTCAAATCAACGAAAAGCGGATCAGCCTCCGGCACACTTCCAACTGGCTCTGGCATAGCACCGTTCCTTCCGTGAAATTTAATTGAGGTTTCCCAAGAGACAGCAGGCGCTGCGGGGAAGATCCTAATGAAGGAAATTGCGTGGGTCAAAACTTTCTTAAATATTTTTGCGAGGAAATTAGTGCCATCGAAATCAGATAACATCCTGACAGCGATTCAGCACGGAAAGCTTTGCACTGCAAAGAATCAATGATCGCATACCCGTTTGTTCACCACATCATTTGTTCGAGGACCAGCCTTCCCATGAAAGTAGTAGTGCTTACAGGCGCAGGCATCTCGGCAGAATCGGGCATTCCAACTTTTCGCGGCGCCGAGGGACTGTGGGAAGGTCACCGAGTAGAGGAAATCGCGACCCCCACAGCGTTCCAGAAAAATCCCGAACTGGTTCACCAATTTTACAATGCACGTCGGCGGCATCTACTTCAAGACCACATCCTTCCCAATGCTGCACATACTGCGCTAGCAGACTATGAAGCAACTCACGATGATGAATTTCTGCTGATCACACAAAATGTCGACAACTTGCACTTCGTTGCTGGCAGTCAAAACATTCTGCCCATGCACGGTCAACTCATGGAAGCCAAATGCACCGAAACAGACAAAGTGATCCCTTGGCACTTGGATCTTACCCCACATACACCGGACCCAGAAACGCCATCACGCCGCGGCCGCTTGAGACCGAATGTGGTCTGGTTTGGCGAGATGCCTTATGGAATGGATAAGATTCGACGGGCAGCCCAGAACGCTGACCTGTTTTTGGCGATAGGAACGTCAGCGGTTGTCTATCCCGCGGCAGGCATCGTTCAGCAAACACCAAAGAACTGCCGGCGTGTTGAAATCAATCTGGATGCTACACCCCAGTCAGAAGTGTTCACCGAAACGATTCGTGGCTTAGCTTCTATCGAGGTTCCGAAATTTCTCAAACGTTTGCAATCGGAAGAAACAATTTGAGATATCCCCTGACCCGCAATGATACATGTTCGGATGTAAACGTAATTCGAAATTGAATCACAGAAGCGCAGGTGGTGGTTGATCAACGGACGTCAGGCGACACAAAGGATCAACCATTGCACACATCGCTCAAAACTCAATCGAATCTTCATCACCGCTAGCAATATTTTGACGGTCATGGAATATCTCGCGGGATCGATGTGGCTGATAACGCGAGTCCGAAGGCTGCGCCACGATTACTTTTCCCGCCGGAGTAGGTTCCACGATTCGCATCACCTGACTATCTGTCTGTGGAACTTCCATTGGCTGGACGTTGAACATTTCTCCATGGCATCCCGCACAACCGCCGTCGCATGAATCACAGCCAGCGTGTCCAGCATGGCTGCCGCCATCGCATCCGACATCACCACAGCCGTCGCACCCCATAGGAGTGGCTCGGTAACCCCACAAACTTGGAAACCCGCCAAATACAGACCGGCATTTTCCACAGGATTGTCCGTTGTAGTTGCCACAGCCGTCGCAGGGATCGCAACGCTCTGCTGGATGGTTGATCCAAGGATCTACATACAACTCACCGCACCCATCGCACTTGTCGCACCCCGCACACGTGCTATTGAATGCTAAAGGTCCACCGACTCCGTTGGGACAAATCATGGGCCGCGTACAGCAGCCGGTAAAGCTCATTAGGGCCACAAAAAGTGATGCGAATCCCATTCGATATGCCAATGACATGATCATTAATCCCCCGTGATTGATCGCGTTTGAACACAACCGTTATCGACGACGCAAACCGAAAAGTTGAATGTTTCTATGCAATCGTTAAAACTTGCATACTTAGCAAGCGAGGTCGTGAAACTCCCAACGCGGAGATACGACTGTCCCATTTCATCCGCGATTTCACCTCGCTTCGTCACAAGCCCCTAAGCACCTGCATGTGGCAGGCAACCTTGTTCGTTGTTCACATGCAATTTTCATCACCGGGACCGCACGGTTCCCTTATCTGCCACGCCTATCTGCCACGCCCAACCAGATCACAACTTGCCGAACATTATTTTGATTTCTGGCGATGCTCAAGGAATGCATGCCGTCCGTTATGACGTAATAACGCCATGAAAACCGCCTCACCAGATCGTTATGAGCAGTCGTTGCTTGTATCTTTCTGTTCAGTTGGTCGAATGCTTATTTTCGGAATTGGGTTTGACTCCCGACCACTGATTTATGACGAGAGTTTTGGGGTTATACTGATTTCGGTGGCGATAGAATTGAGGTTGATACGCTGCAACGACTTCAGTGAGAAAGTATCACGTTATTGAGCTGATTTAGATGTGAACGGTCGCACAGATGAGGAAACGATTTTCCGTAAGGCGTTGCTGATAAGCGATCCTGCGGAGCGGGCAACCTATCTCGAGCAGGCATGCGGTGAAGATACCGACTTGCGATCCCGCGTGGTGAAATTGCTGGTAGTGGATGATAGCCACTGGACTGGGTTTGATAATCTCGCTGATTTCGTTGACGAGCAAGCGGAGGTGTATTCAAACGAGCCCGTCTGGCCTACCGTCGAAAACTACACGATTCAAGAAGAAATTGGCCAAGGAGGGATGGCCGTTGTTTACTTGGCAGAACAGTCTGAACCATTTCCACGAACTGTAGCAATTAAGGTTCAGCGCACGAATCAGCTTGGATCTGACAGTTTCAGGAGGTTCAAAGCAGAGCAGCGGATACTTGCGAAACTAAACCACGTCAATATCGCCACGATTTACACTGCGGGGGCGACAGCTTCTGGGAATCCTTACGTGGTGATGGAGTGGGTGAATGGCTTGCCTCTCATATCGTTTTGCAACGAAAACCAACTCGGCATAACGGACCGACTGAAACTCTTTAAGGCGATTTGTGACGGGATGGAGTACGCACACCACAGTGGCGTAATCCATCGTGATCTGAAACCGGCGAACGTGCTTGTTACCGCGGCCGTGCAGGGCCCTGTACCTAAAATCATTGATTTTGGAATCGCAAAAACCTTTGACGCTGTTGAAAATGATTCCGGAATCACACGTGAATCGCAGATCATGGGTACGCTCCAGTATATGAGTCCCGAACAAGCGACCGGTAATAATCGTCTGGTGAATTTCAGTTCTGATATTTTCTCACTTGGAGTCATACTGCACGAACTACTCATCGATGAGATTCCACTCGCCTCCACGTTCAAAACGCCATGCACGCTGGAGAACATGCTAAAGGGCATTCGCGAAGTGGTGCCAAAACCAGTGAGCGTTACATTTGCTGGCTTGTCAGACCCGGAACGCGTCGCCAGAAATCATGGCACAACAGTAACTGCTCTCAAGAATGAATTGACCAGTGAACTTGATTTCATACTATCACGGATGCTCGCGAAGCAGATTGGTGACCGTTACTCCAACATCCAAACGTTGAAGGAAGATATTGATCATTACCTTGCAGGTCGACCGGTTCCGAAGATTCAGGTTCAAGTACAACCCACACGCTACCGACAATGGGGTGTTGGTGCGGCCTGCTGTCTTATTCTGTTTCTTTGTGCAGTGGTATCCGCAATTTATACCGGGATGCAAGAGTCAGAGTCACCGACTGGAAATGGAAGCTTGGCAAGCGTGGCACCCGCTAAGACAGAAAGACAAAATGCTGTCTCTTCGCAAGTAAAGAGAGAATTACCGACTCTGTCCAATGGCAGTGAGGGTAGTACCAATCTGATGAACGTAGACAGTCGCCACGACAACAACAAAACGGAACCCAATGAAAACGATGCATTGAAAATAGACTCTCCGGTTCCAGTGGCCGAGTCAGGTGCGGTTATCTCTGGCAGCACTGCGCCGGTGATTTCACCGCGATCCGCCGAATCCATGGGTATGAAATTCAAAGCCATTCCCGCGGGAACATTCACTATGGGGAGGGGGGTGGGAGCACATCAAGTGACCTTGACGCAGCCTTTCAAAATGGGGGTGCATGAGGTAACACAAGCGCAATACCAACAATTGATGGGTGAAAATCCAAGTTCCTTCAGTGGGCTGGATCATCCTGTTGATGGTGTTACTTGGAATGATGCATTTCTGTTCTGTCTTAAACTCTCGGCGTTGCCAGAAGATCAAGCAGCCGGCAGTGGTTAACGTTTGCCTACGG
>JAAHTH010000560.1_pt1 | contig 34846 bp, 40 predicted proteins | sample 6116091 | NCBI WGS metagenome assembly JAAHTH01 (sample SAMN13939990, study PRJNA603662) | sponge metagenome | isolation source: marine sponge | host: Mycale hentscheli | place: New Zealand | collected 2006
TTCCAATATTATAGCTGCGTTGACGAACAGTATTGTAGAAAGGGCGAAGTTTACAACACGACACCTTAACCCAGGGAGAGAAAGATGAAAGTCAAGCCAAAAAGAAACTTTTGGAAAGTTGAAGCAAAGGAGGGCGGAGACTTCGGAGCTCGGTTCAACAGCATCGCTACCGAACTATCTTACGCCCAGGCAATCCGGGAAGCTGAGAGATACGCCAAACTTTATCCCGACGAGGACATTCGAATTACCGAAATCGTCGGAGTCGTCTGGCGAAACTTCTAAGCGACGCAAGAGCAGCAGGGGGTTCGCCCCCTGCTTTTTTAACACACTTTAAAAAGGGGATCACAATGCAAAACACGACACAGCAAAAACCGGCTTACATTGAAATTGTTCATCCGACTCACACTTACCTGGCTACAGTTCACGAGCTTGGCCAGCTAGAGAGGTACTGCTCAGACGTAGTTGAGTTCGGCACGCCTTTTCGGATCGGAAACATTGAGAGCTACGGCGACCTGGACATCACTGACCTGGTAAACACACTAAACCGCATTGGGCGATACGGAACCTACGACAAAACGCTTGCAAAGAAAAGCTAGGCGGAGAGCTACGCCAGCGTTCACTTAATTAAGGTGAACACCCAGATTAAGAGCCTGGCAGCCAACAACAACACGCTTTTTCGTTAGTAAAATTCTTTTAAAATTTGTCTTGGCCGTTCACTTAGCAAGGTGAACAAGTGAGCAAGGTGAACGAACCTACGACCTGCAACACTTAACCAGAAGGAAAGCAATGACTTATTCCCTGCTAACAATAAATGGAACCTGGACTTGCATGTACAGCGGCGACCCTGAAGAAGCCAGGGAGCACGCAAAAAAAATCGGCGCTAAGATAATTCGTTTTTACATCGACGGACGTTACGTTGGTGAGGTTGTGTAAGAAAAAAAAACAAAAACTTTGGACTTTTTTTCGATTTTGTTTCCAATATTATAGCTGCGTTGACGAACAGTATTACAAAGAGGCGGGAGTAAACAAAACGACACTTAACGAAAGGGAGAGCAAAATGGAAGACCGAAGCAAAGCTGGGCTTTCTGACCAGGCTGCACTGAGGCGTCTGGGCAATGTCGAGGCAAAGCTCAAAGAATACGTCACGCTCGCGAGGGCGAGGGCATACAAGGCAGACCAAGAGCCTACCCTCCACTTCGACGGAGTCCTCGACGAGCTCGACATAAACGTTTCTCTGAGAGCCAGGCCAGACCTACACGACTGGCTCCAAAACTACTTCGAAGCTTGCTGCGAGCGAAAGATTCTCAAGCACGAGTTAGACCAAGAGAGTCAAGAGGAATGGAGGGCTGCGATAGAAGAATCCCACGAGGGCTGGGGAACAATGCCTGGCTACTAGCCACGCAGAGGCGAGTTTCTAACACGACACGTTAGCAAAGGAGACACAGATGAAAAACGAGACCTTCAAAGCCTACTTAGAAAAAAACTACGACGCCGGGGGGCATCACCTTTACGAAACACGAACGGAAGCGGAGCTTAGGCTTGAGTTCAAAACCAAGTTGGAAATGAAAGCCTACTGCAAGCGAAAAATCGACCAGGCTCTCGAACATCGTTGGGGAGAGGACACAGACCCCGAGCTTGCGGCTTACGAAAGGTTTAACAAAGATTGGATCAACTGACACCAACGCTGACACGACACTTAACAAAAGGGAGAGCAGAATGAGTACACGAACAAAAACAATTAGGTTGAAAAAGGCAGTAGCTCACATTCACAATTCAAACGATGTGGAACAGCAGTACGGCTCGGTTTGCGATGCTGATGACGCCTGGGACACAGCAGGTTTTATCCTCTGGTGGATTTGGGCCAGGTCGGTCGACAGCCCCACGGCTAACTGCGACGATCAAGCTTTTGCTGAAAAATTGGAAACAAGCTATCGCTGCACAACCCGCAACTTAACCTTCTACAAGTTTAATCTTACAGATAGCCTTGCAGGAAAAACGCTAACCCTGGCAGTTAACGCTGAAAAAACTTTAGTCTGGGCTGCAATTAACTGACCTTTACATACACTTAGCTGCGTACTAACATTCACCCTGCGGCAGTTGCTTTTTACACTTTTTTCTGGAGACACAAATGAAAAACGGTAACGGAAACTTTGTCATTGTAATCACTGAGACGGCGGTTGTAATTGAACACCTGGTTGACACGAACCCCTGGGATGTTGCTAAAAAAATTCTAGCCGGTCACAACACCAGCCTGGTTGAAGTCGTAACTTTTCCCGAGGCTGATGGGCTTCCAGGGATTTGCGGTCTGATTGCAGAGGAAGGTAAGATTGAAAATCTTTATGTTAACATGGTTGCCTCGGCATTTTTCCACAAAGCTTTTCGTTCTGAACTTGATTTTAATGATTTCATTGCTGGGCCGATGGTAATTTGCCTTAACGATGCGAGCTTATCCGGGTTGCCGTTTACGCAGGAGTATCTTTGCCTCGCCCTTCAACTTTTAGGAGATTTTTTTCGTGCGAAAGACTTTGAATCAAGCACTTCTGAGAGCGTTTAAGCAGTCGAAACTGTCGGCTTATGCAGTCGGCCAGGCGAGTGGTCTGGCTCCGACAACAATTACTCGTTGGAAAAACGGGGAGTCTGAAATCTCGTTAAAGACTGCTGAACTAATTGCCGACTCCATAAATTACAAACTTACTTGTTCCTCTCGGAGAAAATAAAAATGTTAGTTTTGACCAGACGAGTCGATGACAGCTTTACGATTGGTGACGACATTACAATTAAGGTAGTGCGGGTCGCCGGTAACCAGGTGCGAATTGGAATCGACGCCCCAAACAGTTACGACATCACTCGCGGGGAAATTAAGTATGAGCACGGACAAAAACCAGCACCCATACGCAAAAGAGCGTGATTCGGTAGTTGCTGGACTCCAGGAAAAGCTGTGGAAAGACAAGCGAGTCCGCAGGAAGTTCTACAGCGGTTTTTTGATTGATCTTTTGGAGTGCGGGCGCGACGAGCAGGAAGCTCTTAGCCTGGCGGTCGAGGCATTGCGAGAACCTGAAGGGCCGGACGCTTATAATTCCCTGGCAGGCATGGCGTTGATTGCGAAGGGTTTCTATGTTCCCTGGAACGAAGAATAAACTTATTTACTCTGAGCTCCTGCCTCTTGCCCTGGCCAACAACAACGACGGCCAGGGGAGGCACTGGGGGCGAAGTAATAAAACCAGGCAATCGTTTGAACGTCAATTGAGAGCCCTGGGGCTTGTCCGTGACCCGTTTGAGTGCCAGGTCTCAATTGTCGTTACTAGGCAGTTGGGAAAAGGCCAGCGGCTTTGGGACGCCGACAGCGTAGGTCGAGGGAATGCGAAACAGCTAATTGACAGCCTGGTCGCCGTCGGATGGTTTTTTGACGACTCGCCGAAATACATTGAGGATTGTTTTTTTACCCAGGATTCGACTCGCCGATCTGACGGCCCAGCAACCAGGATTGATATTTATGCCGAGTAAAGAACGAACTATGCCGACTGAGCTTTTCATTGAGCTCTGGAATCAAATTGGCGACCTGGGGCAGATTGCCAGGCGATGCGGTCGAAGCAAAGCGTCCGTCGTTGCCAGGGCTGAACAATTAGCTTCTGTCGGGTTTGAGCTCCGTAAAATCGACGGAACGACAAAAGCAAAGACAAATATTTATTTGCCAAGCGAGGAAACTATTCGAAAGGCTTGTTTGGAAATTCGAGCAAAAAAAGCAAAAGCTAAGTGGGCGGAGGGTCGGGGTTCATGCACCTAGTTTTTCCGCATCCAACCCACTCTTTCGGCCCTTCAAATTTCCGTCCGCACTTGCAAGTCCTGAGCCCGATGCTTGGCTGTGACGGCAACGCAACGCCTAGCTGATGCGCTTTTAGCTTGTCAGTTTGCCAAAAGACGTCGCATCGCTTACAGCAGAGCTCTGGCTGCCCAGAGGCGTAAGGCTCGATTGAGCATTCCCTGGCAAATCGCTCGCATTCATAAATCGCGACGTTTTTTTTGTGCCGTTGCCCGCAAAGCTTGTTCAATTTGTAGTCGATGACCGCTCCCCGGAATTGACCCGGGCAGGGGAATTTTGCGTTTAAGGCGAGTGCTTTTTCTTCGCGAGTGGCGGACATATATCTTAACTCCAGCATACATAACCAGGAACGGAGAAGCCAGGATAAGTAAACACCAGGCAGTTTTTGTTTTAAGGATCATCGCCCCCTCCTGGCGGGGGATCCCCACCTCCACCCCCACTATCGCCGCAAGGGTCAAAATCACTGTCGCAGTTGGTCGTCGTTGTCCCGCAAGTTTGGCATTCTACATTTGTAATTTTTATTGATTTTTCACAATCAACCGTTCCGCCTCCAACGCCTGGTAAGCTGCAATTGTGATCTAACGTAGCGACGTCAAAATCGCAATACAAAAAGAGATTTGCGTTTCCGCAAGCTTCGATGCTCGGGCTCCCTGGCAGTTCGTCCGGGTCAGGGACGCTAGGCTCGCAATGCCTTGCAAACGTCACCCTAAACTCGTCTGGGTCGTTGTCTGTTGCGCCTACTTTGCAGGCAAGCCCAATCGCCCACACGCCAATATCTGCGCCGCAATCAGATAAATCTGCGTCGCAACCAGGGGGCAAAAATTCCGCGTCTGTTTGATACCAATAGCACGGGTCTGGAGTGCAAACTTTGTAAGTTATAAATCCGCCGCTCACGTTTGTTGTCTTCTTATACATCCTGGTTTCGCCGTCGATTTCAAGCTCAACGCAACACTTGCAGTGTTCACAGCCCTCGCCTGGGCCGCATTCAGGGTCAAACACGTTGCATTCCGTTGGGAGCGTTCCATCCCCGCATTCAGTCGGGCATTCTACTATGCCGATTTCAATCGTTTCTTCACAGATAAACTCTGTCCCATCTGGAGCCGTCCCCGAGCACGTCCAGGGGAAACTCATCGGCCCAGTCTCCTGGCACATAAGTTGTATTGTTTTCTCGCACGGCAAGCCTTGAGGCGTTCCCTGGGGCAAATCAGTCGGCCCAGGTATTGACCCCGAAGTGCAATACCTGGTCGCGATGACCTTCCACTGGTCTGGCTCACTATCGTCTTCCCCCTCCATGCAAAGTAATTCAACGTGCCAATAAGTTGTTTGTGGAACCGGGATAAACTCAGGGTTTTCCTCCGAAACCGGCTCCGTTGGGTCAAAGTCTGGGTTAGGCTCTAGGACTTCTGGGCAAGGCTCGTCGGTTGCCAGGAACAAGTCATAACAAAACTCGGAATCGTCATAATACAGAAAACACGGGTCAGGTTGGCAAACGCGATATTCTTTAAAACCGCCCTGGGTCAATGTTGTACGTTTCCAAAGCACAGACGGATTGTCGCCAATTGTTGTTCGGACGCAACAATCGCAATGGACGCACGGGTCGCCGGAGCAGCAATTGATTTCGCACGCAATTATTTTGTCAAAAAACCATGCTCCCTGGGTAACCTGGGGACACCACCCGTCGAAATAATAATTGTTTTGCCGCTTGTACTGGTGAAGCTCGCCAGGCGCGGAATCGCCGGTTGTTGTTACGCATCGGATGTCGGTTTCGTACCAGGTTAATTCGTCCGGGTCGCATGGAGGTTCCTCCTCTCCCCCTGTATCACAACACCCTTTCGCGAGGCTAATTATTTCAAAAACTCCGCTGTCTTTGCCTGGTCGGCAAAACCCCATCCAACCCTCGGGAACTTCTTTGTGCATTTTCCCAAGGCCAATAACGTCTTTGACTAAGATTTCATCAACGCATTCAGGAACGCCGGCAATGCAATTACAGCTAATAAATTGCGCCCTGGTTGTAGAACAACCGTCGAGTTCCTCCAGGAGAATAAACTTTATAACTATTTCGTTTGTTTTCTGTCTTAGCGTTATTGGTCTTGGAAATGCGTCTAAAGTAACCAGGGTAAAAACCTCAGATCCGTCAATCCGCCAGGCAATGTTCGATACCGCTTCCCCGCAAGCAAATTCTAATGCGCCAAAATATTCTTTTGTGTCCGCAAGCTCTACGCGGTTGCAATAGCTTGACCAGGTTTCTGCCAGGGCAAAGGCTTCCTCCTCTATTTTTTTCGCGCTTTCAGGATTGCAATCTCGCAGAGCAGTGGCCCAGCCGATTGCAGACGTCCCGGGAGAGCCATCGTTGTTAAGGTCGTATTCAATGAACTCGGATTTACCGCCGTCAATCCAATCGTAATTCATTTTTAGCTGACTAAGCTGCTGCCCGGGGGTATGGGTTCGTTGATAGTCTCGATGAACTGTTCGCCCCTCAATCCCATTCATGTAGTCATATTGGAAACTTGAGACTGCTGCCGCTGTGTAAAACTTGACCTGCTTTATAAACGGGTCGTAACCAATGCAATGGCCAGTTCGAAACGCAAAGTCTTGCAACGCCGACATAAGATCGACGCCCTCGTATTTAAGGTTCCAGTGATGAATGCTTTCGGTAATTCCAGGGTTTGGCAAATCGTTGTTAATCAAACCTGGGAGCGGAGAAAGCTGGGCCAGGCGGTTGATAATATCTTTCCTGGTGTATTCCTCATAGCACTGGAAAAGTTGATAGTTAAAAATTTGATGAACGGCTACGTTCTGCAACAAACTCCTGGCGTCTGCGACGGTAACAAGCACCGGGCTGCCTTTCATTCGAAAAGCTTCCTGGGTCGAAACAGTTGAGTAACCTTGAAAAAATAGGTTGTCAGTTTTTGGTTGCCCCTTTTCAGTTCCAGTTCGTTGTAAATCAATGTCAAACAAATTGTTTGAACGAACGTCAAACTTCCATGCGTCTTTGCAGGAAACTAAGAATTGGGAATAACTGGGGTCTTTGCCAATCGAAAGATTTACTTGGTTAACCGTCGGCAGCCAATCAGGCGAGACCCTGGCGTTTCGGCAAGCTTGCTGCGCGTTGAGAACAGCGACGTTGTTTATTTTAAGCTCTATTCCCATTATGTCACCAAATTCCCTGATCGTTGGCCAAACCCTGGGTAACTCGGGAAAGGAATTTTGTCAATTCGCCAGGAAGGAATTTCCGGCGGAGCTCCAGTTTTAAGCCAATTTTGAGCTTCAGCAACGCCTTTTCTCGCTGCCGCTCGAATGGTTAATAGATTTGTCCCGCACCGGCAATTATAGCCCCAGGGAGGCGTAAAGAGATCCCAAAACGGATCGTCGCGACGGTACACGCCTGTCCCGTTTAAACCCAGGGATCCCAGGGCTAAATGCTCGGGCCTGACTCTGCCGTCGGTTATGGGCAAGTATTCCTGGTAAGGGAAAATAGCTGAAACTATGGGATCCTGGACAAGCGACTCGCGACCGTCGCGATAGGCTGCTTGTAGGTTTGTTCGATAAACAGTTTCAACATGACCTGGCCCGAGCAAACTTGTCTTTAGTTTTTTGTCCAGGAACTTTTTGAATTTTGGAAGGCTTGGGCCGTCTACGGTCATCTGTGCCAACTGGTCTCGAATTTGCGTAATTGTGCCGTCGGTAATTTCACCCGCAACGGTAAACGCCTGGGCTTTTGCCAGGTCGCTGAGTTCGTCAAACACCGGCCTTTGAAGCACGCCCCGTTTCATCAAACTTATGGCAGCTTTTTCAAGTTTAGGGAAAATGACTGGAGGCAGATCGTCGGCAGCAAAAAGCTTTAAAGGCACTACAGCGCCGCCCGCTCCCATTGTCGCCTCTCGAATGTAATTGATTGACCACTTTGGTAACTCATTGGCTCCAAAGCGATACGCGCCAAGCCAGGCAGCCAGGTCGCTCTCCCAGAACGTCGTCGCGAGCTTAGGAACAAATTCCGCCGCGATTTTCTTTAATTGCTCAAGAATCTCATGGATCGGTCGGTACAGATCGACGCCATCGACAACAGCCTGGAGAAATTTTTCTCTGATTTCTCCGGCGATTGCCTCGCCAGCGATTAAGCTTGCGCCTAATTGCCTAATCTGCTGCTGGTTCTGACTTATCTTGTTTTGCATTAAAAGCTGCCGTCAATTTGTTCACTTTGGCCATAAGCTTGTTTTGGTCGTCAATATACTCGGCCATTCCAGGAATATCTCCCTCGTAAAACTCGCTTTTTTTGTCTTCCACTGGCTTTTCTGCGTTTTCCACTGCTAATCCTTCCAAATTTCTTGACCTTGTAGAGCTCCCTCGCGAATTCTCGCAGGCAAATCAGGCTGCTCCTCTACAGTATAGACGGCGAACTGCTCGATTGCCTTACGGTCAACATTGAGCGCCTCGGGTGGAATCCCTGGAATTTGTTTAATTTCCTTGCCGGTTTGGAGGAACATAAAGTTTGCGTTTGGGTTGTCCTTGTTTTTCTCGTAAAACTTTTGATGGTTTTTTGGGCCTAAAGCGTAGGAATCAGCAAAAACCTTTGCTCCCACCATCCTGCCGTCCTCTAAGTCTTTGGCTCGTTGCACAACGCCAAATTGCTTGTTCGCCCACTGGGTTTTGGCGTCTGCATTTACGAACAAATATGACACGTTCAAACCCCTTCGCTCCGCTTCTTTTTGGATCCAAACATTTTCCGTCGCGTTCTGATCGCCCGCACTGTCCCAGATCACGCTGCACTTGTCTTTAAGCTTTTGAGCTTCGGGAACCATTTTTAGGGCGTAGCCCTTGCCCGCCCCGCAACCGCCGACAGTTACCAGGACATTGCTGCCCTCTGGCAGGTCGTCGAGCTCTGACAGAAACGCGGCTTTTGTGTAAGCATTGGCGGTTTGATGGAGGGCAATATTTAAGGTGCTCCTGTTAGTGGCCCTAGCTTCCGGGTCTTTATCTAATTTTTCGGATGACCAATAAGGCGACAAGGCTTTTAAATCGTCGGTTCCATAAGTTACCGGGCCGTCTGCGCCGTCCTTCAGGCGAGAAATTTGCCTGGCTAATTGCTTGGCTTCCTGGGTCATTTTTCGATGATCTTTTTCCCATCGCCTCGCCAGGTTAGTTTCCGCTTTTAGTTGCTTGCCTTTTAAACCCTTAATCCGAGGGATTTTTTTTGGTGGCGGAGGAACTACATCCCCAGGCAATCCCACCCTTGCAGCGTCCGTGATTCCGTCGTTGTTGGTGTCCGCCTCTACATTTGGCTTGTAATCATTGACGTTAAACTTCGGTTCTGTCTTTGGTTGCCGTTGTTTTTTTGGCTCCCGGTCTTCGGGTGGCTTTCGCGAGCTTGAAGGCTGCCGTCTTTGGGCAGATTGTTGCTGCTTTTGCTCTGGATTCTTTGGCCTAGTCCACCGATGGTTTTTATTTAGGACGTAGGTTTCGCCGTTCTCTTGTTTTGTCGTCCCTGGCTGTAAGGAAAGCCGAATCAACTGGTCTGCCTGGGCAGTCCTAAAGGCTCCTGCAAAATACGCTTCGGCGTCTTCGTGGCCAACCAATTGGATAAGTTCGTCAGCAATAAACTCGGCTCGGGAGCGCAAGTTTTCGCTGTCCAGGGAGCACCGAATCGGAGCCAAAGGCGTAGCCTGGCTGTTCATCAATTCGCGATGGCTTGCCTCTACCTCGTAAAGCTCCGCATCCGATAATTTCCAGGGGTGGTTTGAGTCGCTCATTCGCTGCTCCATCGTTTGTAAATGTGATTTATCGCCAGGATTAAATTAGCCCAGCGGTCAATGTCGGCTGTCGGCGGAGGCGAATACGAATGCACAATCGCGTTCGCCATTGTAAGGCTGTTGGCCAGGTCGAGGCTAGGCTCGTTTTTTTTAATTGACGCTAAAATAGCTTCTAATTGCGACTTGACTGCAACCATTGCCGGGTCTTTGCTTACGGAAAGCAGTTTGTCGGTAACTTGTATCGCAAAGTCGGTTTTCTCTAAAAACTCCTGTAAAGTCATCTAAAACTCCCTGATTCGTGTTCCCGGGTCGGCTGCCTCCGGGAAAAACCATTGAATGCCGCCGCCTTTTGCTTCCTGTTTCATCCCCTCGGCTCCCCAGGTGTCGGTTGTTTCTTTCGCCGTGGATCGCATGTAGTGAGCGTTTGGATTTTGCGCCAACGAGTAAAGTTTTCTTTCTCTTTTCAAAACTGGCTTCCCTGGCAATCCCCAGGCTGTAGCAAGCTCGCCAATCCCCAGGTCGCTTGGTATCGCGTCGACCGTCGAAAAATAGCCTCCACGATTGCCGCCAGGGGCTTGCCATTGCGCCATTTGCTCAGGAGGCGGAACGCTCGGAGGCGGCCCGACGACAACTGGCTTTGACAAGTCAATGCCGTCCATCATCCCCGTAACTCTTGCCGGGTCTAATGGTTTCATTTCTTGGGTTTTGAAATCTAAAAATGTCGCTTTGGTGGCCAGGTAATGCCTGGCAACTACCTTTCTAGCCTTTCGATGGTAAGCTGTGTCGCCGTCCGAGGCTGCCAAGCTTCGCTCGCTTTCGCTTGGCTTTCGTTCGACCCCGTCCTCGTCCTCAAAGAGTAAATTTTGCCCTGGTAGATCGTCTTTTTTCCCTCGATCAAACATTTCGTTTTGATGTTCTTTGGGAGCTTTTCCCTTGCCCTTTTTTTCACCAGTTAGCTTTTCATGTTCCTCCGGCGTCCATTTGCCTGGCTCAAAGTCGTCGCCAAAAAGCCCTCCCTGTTTCCTGAGCGTCCACCGATGATTTTGATTTAGGACGTAAGTTTTCCCTTTTACGCTTTTGGTTTGCCCTGGCTGCAACGCCATCGCAATTGGCAATCCTGAACTGTCTAGGATTTTCCCCTGATTCCGGTTTTGTGTGCTTCTGTCCATTGCCTCCTTTTGTCTAAGTTTTTCTAGCCAGGCTCCAACTTTCGGCGCGTTTATATCCGGGCCGTGCATGATGAAATTCCCGTCCGCGCTGTCAAACTCCCTGGACTCTGCAAACTTTAACCTGGTCAAGCTGTTGACTCGCCCGACATGGACGGGAACCCCTCGCTTTCTTGCTTCGCTCCAAATCTTTTCCCAGGCTTCTTTTTGCGTTCCCTGGTATTTGCCAAGCTTAAACTCATCACTTCCGCCTATAAACAAAACATCCAAATCATCCCAGGGGATGTTTTCAATTTCGTTTTCCAGTCCATCCTGGGCAACCATTGCAGCAGGAAACCCTCTTTGTCGGATTTCCTTCGACCAGGCAGGGAAGTTTTTGATGGTTTCCTCTGCGTTGCCGGTCATGCTTGCCCGGTCAAAACTGTCTGGCGCTGTCACAAACAATGTCATACCTTGGACTTGTTTGTCTGCCAGGTCGTCGAGCAACGCTAAGAATTTCCTGCTGTCAAAGTTTCCTCCGAAAACCCCATTGTCGACTGCTATAAACTCCGGGCTTCCGTCGGCCACGTCGATGTTTAAATGTTTTGCGTTGTTTTTTGTGTCGGGGGTAATCAGCATCCCGATTTGCTGGCCCTGAGCTTTTGCGACCTTTGACACGCTGGCTGACCAACTTCCCGACAAGTACACCGGACTTAGCATTTCCCTGCGCATGTCGGCAGGTCGACCAAACTTGAGCCGTCGATGAACCAAAATCCTGGGATCCCTTCCACCCTCTATCTTTTCTAGCTTTCCGTCAGCGGCGAGCATGTTTAAAGTTTTTAACTTTTCCCGGAGAAACCACTGGGCAAGCTCTTTTTTCTCACTGTAATCTACCCAGCCAGGGCCGGATTTTTTGACGTCGGAGGGAACCTGGGGAACCGGCTGGACTGTTGGAGCAGCCAGGGGCGGGTTGTTTTTTCGTGGACTTGTGGGTTTTTTTGTGGATTTGTGGATTTCCCCAAAAAGGCCCGTTTGTTTTAGTTCCCACCGATGGTTTTGGTTTAGTTCGTAGGTTTTGCCCTGGGCAGATTTTGTCATCCCTGGCTGCAACGCCATCCTTAAATTGTGCTCGCCTTCCGATTCTCGTTTTTTTACCCGCTTTAGTTTGTCCTGGTTTAATTGATTCAAAAAACTCTGCATTGCCTTGTCGGTGACATTTTTTGTTTCATCCCCTCGGATAGAAGTATAGCGAGCGTCGTAAGGATTTTTTTCCGTGTCTCGGTCGCCGTATACTGGTTTTTTTACAAAAATTGTATTGCCAATATTTAGGGACTCGTCACCAATCCGAACCTCCTGCCCTGTTCTTTTGTCGTAATAAAAAACAGAATGCACGGGGTTATATCCAACCGGGATCCAGTCGCGATTTAATTCCTCGTCGCTGGGCATTTCAAACGGAACAATTTCTCCTTCCACTGCCGCCACCGTTGTCTTGTCAGCCCCCTCCATGATTTTTAACGCAGTAAGCTCGTTGTTCATAAACTTCACGTTCTTCATTCGAACGACTGGCGTGTATCCAATAACAGCGGCAACGCGAGTTCCTGGGACGTGCAACGTCCCAACATATTTCCCGGTTTGATTAAAAGTAGGGATGTCAATTCGGTAATTAACTCGCTGCCCAACTGGCAAATCGTCGGTTGCAATCGCGCCTGACTCGGCAACCTCCGGCGGCAGATAATCCGCGCCTGCCTTGGTTGGAGCGGTTAGTTTTCCGCCTCGGTTTCTTATAAACTCAATGTCAGGGACAGCGTTTTTGGAAGGCGTGCCAGGCTTTCCGACGTAGTCGCTGTTTTTTGTGTTTGGTTGCAGCTTGTAAGGGATAAAGTCCCTGGGCTCAAATGCTGGCCGATATGTTTTTTCGCCGGACGCCGATTCCAAAACGTCGACCTCGTACACCCTGGTCGAATCAATTGCCGCTTCGTCTTCCGCCTGGTCGGCCAGGTTTTGCTCTGTTTGAAACCATCGGTCGCCCTGGTTGTATTTGTCCGCCAAGGCTTGAATTGCATCCCAGTCAAGCTCGGGATTCTTAGCTTTGAATGGCTCGTAAACAATAAGCTCGTCGCCAGACCTAGCCAGGGCAGTTCCAGCGTAACGAGCGAAAATTGAAGTGTGATATGCGCTTGGCGGCTTTTCCCAGGTGTACGGCGCGGTTTCTTGCTTTTTTTCCCTGTCGCCTGCAATCCTGGCGTCACGTTTTTTCTTTGGGCGGTCAACGGTAGAGATAAATTGCCCTGGCTGGTAGAGCTCGCCGTTTTCGCCGACTTCGTCGCGAGTCGTTGCCCGCTTTTGCCCCTGGGCTTTGTCACTTCGCTCCCACCGGCTGTTTTGATTTAAAACGTACTCTCTGCCGTTCTCTGTTTTGCGAGCTCCTGGTTGCAATGACATTGCAATTGCCTGGTTGTCAAGCTCTGCGAATTTATGCCGTAACAAAAGGTAAAAATCGTCATAATCAAGATGGGCTGGAATTGGCCCACGCTTTTCCGCGTGGGTATCGTCTAGTTGCTCCAGGGCGTCGTCTTTAATTTTATCTAACGCTTTTTTGTCTAACGGTTTCTTGCCACCAAGCACTCTTAAAAAATTGTGAAATAACGTTAGTTTGCCAGCGGATTCTGTAAGCCCATTACGCCCCCACCCATATCGACCTTTTAGCCTAAGCTCTTTGTCGCCTGATTCCTCTAGGTAATTTCGCAAAGCTTTTGTTTCTGCCGATTTTAAAATTTTAAAACGGCTGTAATCTTCTTGGTTTTCAGCCTCCGATTTTAGTTTTTCATAAGTTTCAAGCCCGTCAATCTCAAGCAATGGAATTATTTGCTTCAGGGCAGTTTGAATTTGCTCCGGCGTTATGTCGTGCTTGTTTAAATAAAAATGCCAATCTTTTGATTTCAGTGGCAACGGAAATTGACGTGGCTCAGATTGCGGCTTTGCTACTTTCTTCCACTCGTCGGGCAAAAATGAAGTGCCAACAAACATATCTCTGCTTGCCGGGTCGTACTCGTGGGTGTTTGACCAATGCGCTTTACTGTTTTCTAGCTCAGTAAACCCTTGGCTCTCCCAAAACTGTTTCTGCTCCTCCGTCGTCGCGTTTATTTCTATCTTATGGTCTATCTTTTGGGCATATTGTTTTAAGTCGTAAACAAATCGCTTTGCTTGTTTTCCGTTAATGTCTTTATTTTCGTAATAGTCAGCATGTAACTCAGGAAGGTTCTTAAAGGTTAAGACAGAACCAATTGTGCTGCTATGTATATCAAAACGGCTGGAAAGCCCTGGGTACGTCTTTTTTAACTGCTTGGTTTGTTTGTCCAATGGATGTTGTCGTATTAAATCAAACGAATCGGCTGGCAATGGCTTTCGCTCCTCGCCTGTCATTGAATGAGCTTCTTTGATTTGTTTTTGCAGATTCTCGTAATGACCTGGTTGAGTTTTCGGCACGTCAAATAAACTTTTTTGACCTGGGGAATCTTTTTCAACCGTCCACCGATGATTTTCGTTTAGCGTGTAGGTTTTGCCGTTTTTGTTTTTTGTCGAACCAGGCTGTAAAGCCATTACCTGGGCCGTTCGGAATGCCGTAGCAAATATCTGCTCCGCAAGCTGGCTATTGTCTTCCAAAAGCCCCAGGGCTACAGCTTCAGCCTCCGCTCGCAGGTCTGCCCCAGGACGTCCGAGTTTTATTGGCTTGACGTTTTTTGCTTGCAACCCAAGCAACGCCCTGTTGTCAGCCTCAAGCTTTTCAAGCTGTTCGCTGGTAAATTCGTAACCTGCCATTTTCACTCGCCTGGTTTCTTGTCTAAGTTCACTTCTCGCAAATATGATTGAGATACAACCTGGTAAACAGCGCCGCCGATTCTTGCATACGTTTTTCCAGTCTTTGGATCCATAGGGAGCAACGCACCAACCGCCCCAATGGAATCGGCGACTACGCCGTTTAAATATTCAATTCTAGTCTGCCCTGGATTGTCCATTTTATCGTCTGTAATTACTGTCATCAAACCAAGCCTTTCTTTTGCCAAAAACGGTAAGCTTTTGGAAACAACTGTTTCGCCTTATCTGGACGCCGCGCAATAAGAGCCGAAAACTCCGCCCAGCCTTCCCTTGAATCGGTCATCGCGTACATGCTTAACGGAACCGGAACGCCATCTTTTGCGCCAGACAAAACGATGCCGTTTTTCTCGCCGTAGTTGTTTTTGAGCGGCAATCTAACCATTGGGACAGCTTTTTCCTCCGGGTGGTCAAATACAATCTGCCAGGAGGCATATTCCGTTTTTGTTTCCGGCAGAAGTTTAACTTCTTTTATTTTTAAATTCCCTTTGTCGTCCTGGTAATGAGATTCGACGCCCCCGATTCGTGAGCCCATTACAACATCCCCAGGTTTTAAATCTTCTAGCTTTGTTTCCGCTTTCACCTTGTAAGTACCGTTTGCGCTTTCGACCAACCGGCTTGACCCAGCTTTTCCAATTATTTCCTTTTTAAATATTTTTTCCCATTCGGGGCTTCTGCTAAACACATGATATGGCCCGTCAATTGCGTGACCAAATTCATGCAGCCACGTATGCTCCTGGTCGTGCGGGTTGAACGAGTCGGTTGGGTAAGAAGCTTCGATATAACTGTCGACGACGCTTTCAGGAAACCCGTAGTGGTTGCTAAGTTTTTCTTTAAGGTTTCTTTGGTCTGGACTAAGCGCTAGGTAATTTTGTTTTAAATGATTCCCCATCATCGAGCTAATAAAAATCGGGCTTGAACCAGGGCGTTCGTAACCTGTTTCGTCCGGGTCGCTGTCGAAATTATTCCCGCTCACCATACAACCCTGCATAGAAAGCGATTTGCCATTCGAAAGAAACAACGAAAGGGTTTTGGAGTCAGGGTACAATGTCATTCTTGACATTGACGCAATAAGTGTTTTAGCTTTTTGGTTGTAACCTTTGTCGACAGCATCCAGGAATTGTTTTGTATTTTTCTTTGCCGTCTCCGCCTGGTCGGCGCTTAGCTTAGGGAAATCACCCAGGGCGTCGGCTTTGTTTGGATTTGCCTCCAGGTAATCCCGTTTTAATCTATTGTAGCGTTCCTCGGCTTGTTGACCCCTAAACGCAGACTCAAAATTAAAGACGGCTTTTTTCTCAAGTGTTTCAAACCGAACGGATGGGTCTTGCCCACTAAATTGAGGGTCGTGAGTTCGCAGCCACCGCAGACCGTCTAAGCTGCTTACTCCAAGCTGTTTGGCAAGTGGATCAATCTTTGAAAATTTACCATCTTTAAACGACTGAACGTTGCCAAATTGATCAACTTCCCGCAAGTACCAGGAAGACCCACCATAGCCGCCCGTGTGAACCCCGTACTCAAACGTTTTGCCGTCTTTGTTTAAAACAATTGCCCCGTCGCCGGTGAAACGATTTGTAACCTGGTACTCCGAGCCCTTTATTTTTACGTTGTTTTGATTCCTTACGGCGTCCTTCCATGTCCCTTTCTCTTTTCCCTTTCCAAAATCATTTTCGCTAAGAACCTGGTGCGGGCTGAGATAGATTTGTTCGTCGGAGTCTCCAAACTGAACCAGCAGGTTCCTCCCTTTGTAACTCGGGTCTTCTGTGTAACCTACGACTCGCCCGACCCTGGCTATTCCTGCGCTTTGGTCAAAAATGAAATCGCCAGGAGCGTATTCAATATCGTACTCTTTGCCATTAGGGGCTATCTGCGTGACTGGAAACGGCTCGGTTTTTAAACTGTACTCCTGGACGTCCTCCGAACTTTTTTCTTCCTCCTGGTCTAAGCCAGGCTCGATAAAATCCAATATATTTTGATTGCCTTGTTTTCGAGGCGGCGCGACAAAATCTAAAAGTCCCTGGGATTCTCGGGCGTCGATTTCATCCTGGGTTTCCGGTCTAGTCCACCGATGGTTTTCATTTAGGACATACGTTTTTCCGTCCTGGCTTTTCGTTGTCCCTGGCTGCAACGACATAGCCAGGTATTGCATCGCTGACAATCTTACAATTTCTGTTTGGATGCTGTCCTCGCTTGGGCGGAAATGACCGTCGCGAGCCCTTAAAATGTCAACAGCCTGGTGTCGAATAGGCTTTGCCCTGGCAACTTCGGATCCCATTCTTTGCGGCTCGTCGTCTGTAAAGGCGTCAGGATCTTCGAACCGGGTCATCCATTTTTTCCAGGCGGCCAGTTCATCGGGGTTGTTAACGTCAAACGGTTTAGGTTGCATTGCCCGAACTCCTTTTATGGTTGCTTAACCCAAAATCAGGGCCGCCAACAAGCTTGTAGTACGTTTGTAAATTTTTTGAAAATTTGTTCATTGGCTTTGGGCTGGCAAACATTTCCGCAACTAACTCGGCGGGGCATGTTCCGGCATATTCGCTTACACCCTCTGCGTCTAGTTCAATTTGTTCCAGCCAAAACTCAACAAAATCATCGTTGACACGATAAGCCCCGTCGTCCCATTCTTTGTTAATGTCCGGGAACGCTATTTGCAATCGTTCCGTGAACTTTTCAACGCTTTCGTCGCCAATCATATTTTTTAGGTTCTTTTGGAACGGTCGGCTAAAAAATGTTTTCTCCCAATCCGCCCAAAATTCTGTCGGCCCTGTCCTGCCATCTTCCAGAGACGCCTTGGAAAGATTGTCGCAATTTATAGCGTGGGCTAGTTCGTGAATTATAATTCCCTCGGGCGTAATGTTTGTAAAAAACCGTTCTAGCTCCTCATAACCTGGCGACTCTGATTTGCCTGGTGAAAACATGCCGTCGTAGCAATTTGCAACGACAATCCCGATTCGTCTTGCGTGTGCCGAAAAAAAACCATTTGCGCCATCCGTCAAAACGTTATCCTTCGGGTTAAATTTTATTGTGTCTAAACCTTCAATGGCAAACACATTTCCCAGCGATTGTTTTTTGCCTGGTTCAATAAGTGTTTTTAAATTGTTTGCAGCCACCGCCATTCGGCGAACAATGCCCTGTTCCCGCCGTTTTCTTCGTTCCTTAAAAGACGAAATTACATGTGGGGGCAGTCCGTCTAAAGCAGCAAGGTCGGCTGTGCTGTTTGACCAATCGGTTGGGTTGCCGGTTAGTTCAATTTTCAGACCGTTGAAAAGCGTTAATTCCATAAAATACTTTTCGTTGTATCCAGGAGGCACTCGCCCGGCAGCCAGGGATTCGATGTCGTCAAATATCATTTCGATTTGAGCAGCGACAACCTTGTCCCGTGCAAGCTTGCCAGCTTCCCCTGGCATGTCCTTTACCTGGTCAATGGCTTCTGCAAGAGCTTTGTCCCTGGCAAGTTTTTGCTTGTTAAAATTCTTGCCGTCGCCTGAAACGGAGCTTAGATCCATCCGAAAATCAAACTGCAAATCTTCGCCTGCTACCTCTGCCTGGGGATCTTCAAATAGGCTTTGCTGGCCGGGAGAATCTTTTTCCCTGGGTAAAGTCCACCGATGATTTTCGTTTAAGACATACGTTTTACCGTCCTGGGTCTTTGTCGTACCAGGTTGCAGTGCAAACCGAAAAATTAAATCCTGGCTGTCGTTCATTATCCAAACATTGCCTCCGTGCTCTCCGCCGCAATTCGATATGGCTGCTCGCTTGGCTCCTCCAGCAAATCCATCATCGCCTCGTATGCCGCCGCCAGGACAGTGTTTCGTTCTGCCCTAGTATTTGCATCGGCAAACTGACCTGCGAAAAGCTGGACAGTGTCCATCACGTCGCCCTTGTAACTGCCGGTAAAATCTCGGTCAAACTTATCGTGCAATCGCTCCGCCTCTTTTTGCCGACGTTCATTTTCTTCAACAACCAGGACATTCCCAGCGCCGGAAACCCTGTCTGCCCTAGCTTTGTTGGCTACGCTGCGATAATCATTTACTTTTTGTCTTAGCAATCGGCCAATATGGTCGCCGATGTTCGTTTCGGCTTCCCATAACGATTCATCCTCCTCGAATGTCCCAAACAAATCCGTTGTCTCAGTCGTCCGTTTGAGCGAGGCGTCCATTTTTCGGGCTGCCACTCGAATTTTGCTTTGACTCCAATCAAGATTTTCCAGGCGTTTGAACAGTACATCCTGGAGCTTTGGGTCTTTCAAATGCGAGGCGACAATTACGGCTGTGCTTTCGTCAATGTATCCATTAGTAAGCGCCTGGAAACTTTTGTCAGACAGTCCCCGGAGCGATGCGGCTGCTTTAGCGACTCGACCGCTTAGGCTGACGCCTGCCCGCTCTAAATGCTCCGGCCCTTGTCCTATGTCCCTCATGTACTTGGCAGCGTCCAGGGCAGTCCCTCGGCCTTCGGCAATATTTGCCAGGGCTCCCTTTGCCCTGGCTTCCGTTGGCGTCGATGCGTCGATATAGCGAACGTTTAACTCATTCGCGCCCAGGCGACTAGCAAGTTCATGCCGATGGTGTCCGTTGATGACATAGTCTTTTCCGTCGCCAGGATCCCGCCAAATTAGTAAAACGCCGCCGAGCTCTGGATTCCATTTTTTGGTTTCTTTGAGTTCATCGGTAACGCCTTTCGTTTTGTCGATGCCGGATATTTTGTATTGGAACCTGGCAGGGTCGACGTGGAGGCTGTCGGTTGGAATCGTGTATACGTCTTTGCTTTCTGGTTCTTTCGGCGTTCCGTCGCCCCTGGTCGGCGTGCTTTGACGGTAATCTTCGGGTTCTGCGTAATCCTCCGAAACGCTCCCCATTAGCTGGTGAGCTATTTTGTCAATAAATTGTTGCCGAGCTCCGCCTGCTCTTAAATTGTGCTCTCGCTTAACCTCCCCCAACTGTTTTAAAGTCAGGATTGAAAGGTTCTCTGTGACCTTCCGTAAGGCTTCGGGAGTCCTTCGCCCTGCGAGCGCCTGCCCGACCTGTTTTTTGGCTGCTGCGACTGCCTCCGGGCTGTTGCGTTCGATAAAACGACCATCCGGCCCTCGCGGGTGCAATGCCGCATTCCATTGGGACATTTTTGTTTCGTTGGATCCAAATATTTCGTCAAATTTCTCCTCCGCCTGGTCGCCAAATATCCCCTCCAGGATTTCGGCAATCTTGGAAGCTTTTTCCAAAACGTCGTCCTCGTCGTCGTCCAGAGCAGGCTTTTCTTCTGGGCCTGGATCTTGCGCCGGGCTTGCACTCATCATTTGCGGATCGTCTTCTCCGAACATGTCACCCATTCCATCGTCTCCAATGTCGCCGCCCATCATTGGAGGCTGCCCGTCTTCACCCGGAGGCATCATTCCAGGAGGCATCATTCCGCCGCCTGGGTCGCCTGCCCCTGCGTTGCTTTGCTGCTCCATAGCTTGTTCAGCTAACGGCTTAAAATCGCACTGGAATTCAATAGCTTTTCCAAAATTTAACATTACAAGTGGCTTAAAAACTTGCTCGGTTAAATCATTTAAAATCTGCACTAGCCAGGTATCCAGGGAAGCGTAAAACGCTGCCATTGGGATCCGCTTGCCTGCGTATGCCCCTCCGCCGTCGTCGTTGAGAATTCCGTCCGGGATCCCGATTCCTGTTCGTATCTCCGCATCCAGGTCTTTAGGATATTGCAGAATGTGAGCAGGGTTTGACGCAACTTGAGCTCGCTCGATTGGCCAGAGCTCGTTGCCATTCGCGTCGCGCTGGCTGGGGCGAACGATTGTATTACCCGCTCGAATTTGCTCAACGATTTGCCTGGCAATGTCTCGATTTGGTACGGGCTGGCTCATTCCGTCGATGTAGGTTTCTCCGTCAGGGTAGCCCAAGCTCGCACCCCCGTAAGCGTCCTTGTGCATAAATAGCCGCCTGACATCCAGGGCGCCGCCGTCAAGCCATTTGTCAGCCCAGGGGGAATAGGCGCCCATCAAACACGATTGGCCGTAGAGCTCGCCCGGGTCGCTGTTGTGGCTGTGAAAAAACGCCTCGGGAAAAGAAATATCGACCTTGCCCTCGTTTATCACTCTTGAAAACTGCACGCCGCAAGGTTCCCCGTCTGTAATTATTAACCTGCAATCCTGAGCGTGCCTGGTCTCGATTCGGTCAATTTCCACGAGCCCGGACTGGCCAAGCTTTAAAACAATTTCCCCAGCGCTCCACCCCCACACCTGGGCAGAACATATTTCGTGTAGATGGTTCCGCCAGATTTTTTTTAACTGCCGCTCAATAAAAACTCCAACCTCTGGACGGTCGGACTGGATACCAGGTTGGAATTCGCCGTTTTCTTCAAAGCCAAATTCGACGCCAAACAACGGGGCGCTTCGAGTCGCGACTGCTAATCGAACTTCCGGGTCAACTAACATGTTGTAAACGGTCGCAAAACTAAACGGTGGCAAGTCCCTGGGCTGGCTCCAATACCGATGGTTGATTGGGTCGTATTTTCCAGTTTGGGGCTTTCCGATATAGCTTTGGCCGTCGCTTTTTTGCTTTAACCCAGCCCATTTTTTTAAATTACTAAACATTTTAATTTCCTGTTGGCGTTTGACTTTTTAATTTAGCGGCGGCGGCCCTGGCCGCGAGGGCTTTTGTCTCGTCGTCGTAAGCAACCATCCAAATGTCGTAAGCAGTCTTAACGCAGGTTTGGTCATAATCGCCGCGCTCAATCCGTTGCTGCGCTTTGACCCTGGGTAAATTGCCGTGCAAGCTTGCTATTTGCCTTTTTGTAAGATTAAACGGGTTTATTCCGTACCAACAAGCAACGTCAGCCTTTAACTTGTCGAGCTCCGATAAGTGGCTTTGGATAATCGACGCTGCGTACCAAATTTGCAACGCCTGGGTAACTGACACTTTCTTTTGAAAAACGGTTTCCATGTATTTGGCAACGGATTCTAAAAAACTAATGGTCGGCTCCAGAAAACCATCTTTTGATGGCAGCCTCGATTTTGCTTGAATGCTTTGGATCTCCGCCAGGTTTTCCAAGCTAATAGCGCCACTGCTTGTTTTGAACATTGTTACCCCATTTCCTCGTCGGATGTTTGATCCTGCCAAGCTGGTTGTCCAATTATTGTCTGGTCAATGTAGTCGCTATCCGAAGCTTCTGGCTGTGATTCCATGACAAATTCTTGATACCATTCCGCCTCGTAAACGGCTAAACAATCCATAACCCCAAGTCGTTTTGTCCGCCATTTTCCTTCACCTATCAGCGTAACCTTGCGACCCACGATTTGCTCTATTACTTCTTTAGAGTTTAACGGCGGAATTTTGTAATGAACTCTTTGGGTGTATCCACTCCAAACGCATTTTATTGTCGGCGCTGACTCTTGAATGCAAGTTTCATAATCCCCCTGGACTACATTCCCCGTATAGTTGCCAGAAGTTGGCGTTTCGGTGTCAACCAAAGCCCCCTTTATTTCGACTGGCGAATATTCGGTCGCCACTCCTGTTTCGTATGCGGTCACCTCAATCAAATCCATTTCGGTGTTAATCCAGCTTCCCGTTGGAGTCGGAATTTCAGCGCATAAAACTCGCTCGTAAGCAGTCGAGGGAAAGGTTGCATAATGCTTATCTTCTGCTCCCGTAAACGGCTGATTGCACTGGTTTACGTTCTGCTCGTCTTCTGTTCCGTCGTCTGAAATTAAACCGGCAAATCCCGATCCAAATGGGCTTCTTACTTTGTTCATTCCGGTAAGACTTTTTGCCCAGTCTTCCCACTTGAAATTAAGTGACCCAAAGAATCGCAAGCCTGCCAGGGATCTGTAAATGTTTTCGTGGAGCGTCGCCGTCATAGAAAACGAATAGCTGTTACTAAAATAATCTTCTGTAACATCCAACGAGGTTGTTATTAGGCTTGAATTAGGCTGTGCTTTCCACAATGCGAGCCGTGTGTTAGTTAACTGCACCCAGATTTGCCAGGCTCGCACCCTTGCCGCCCCCTGGGCCAAAGTGATTGAACAACTAATCCGTATGTCTGCCTTTGATTTATTTGCTAATGGCCAAGCAAATTTAACGTTTGTTGGAAACGAAATTGAAATCACATCTGCCGGATAAGCATTTGGGCTTTGTATTTCCCGATCTGTTATCGAAAAATTTAACCTGGCGTGGTTTGTGGTCATGCTCCAATCGCAATTCCGATGAAAATTATCAAGTTCTGGGAACTTTTCAACAACGAAATTCCTAAAGAAATTAGTATCGACCATTCCGGTTTCTTTGCTTGTTTTTTCTCCGGCGGCAAAACTGAGCTCCGGGACTCTTTCCAGGTAGCCAGAGGTTACGACACTCGTAAAACCTTTTTCGTCTACTGTGTACTGCTTTGAGTAGTTAAAAGCTTTTATGCCAAAAGCTCCGGCGTCGGCTTGCCAGCAAGGCAGAAACGTAAACTTCACCTGCCAACGAATCTCCGTAACCATCCCTCCGCCCAGGTTCTTGATTTCGCAGGACTGAGGGAAAGGGCCGCCATTTATGTAATAGTTGCTCAAAGCAACGTCGTCGTTTGTTGTCCCTAGTCCAATGTTGTCTGGAATGTCAAGCTGGCCCTGGGCAGTCATTAGTTTGGAATAAATTAAATCAACTTCTACGTCGTTGCCAGTTGGCGGCAAATCGCCACCTGTACATTTTGGGAAAATATAATCGACGACGCTTAGTGTCATTGTTTGGCCAATAACTGTGATTCCTCGGTCGTCATATTGCGCAGCAATCGTTGCGTTGTAATTTGCTTGGGGCGAAAATTGGTAACCATTATATGTAAATGACATTTATGGGCCTCCGCCGGGTCTTGCCGGAGCGTTTTGATTGTTCAACGCCTGCCGAACGTCAACGGCAGTGTCTTGGAATGGATTTGGAGAAAACAATTTATTAGGTCGCTGGTTTTGAGCAGGCCTATCAGCCAGGAATGCGTCCACAACCTTCATTCCTGCCTGGAAAATAGTTTCCTGGGTCAAATTACCCCCGGCAGCAAATTCGTCCATTATTTCGAAAAGCAAATTTAGAATTGCAACTATCTGCCGAAGGTCTTTTAACATGTCGGTTATCATTTGCACAACAAACTCGACGAGTGGCATTAAAATCGTAAGTAAGTCAAGAATTTCCGTCGTCAGCTTGTAAAGTGCGGTCTCGAAATTTGTCCAGGTTCCAGCAAACGACGCAATCTCGGTTCCAATTCTTTCGCTTCGTTCTAGCTTATTCTCAATCCTAGCTACTTCTCTCCCAGCTAAAGCCTGGGAAACTTCCCCAGAAACTTCGGCGAGTTCTCTTTCCTGGCTTCGAAAAGCTTTTACTAACCCATACGTCGCCAGTGCAAGAGCCGCAAATGCCGCGATGATTACAGCAACAGCCAGGGTGTACGGGTTGCTTGCAAGCCTTGCAATCGCCCCTCCAGCCGCCCTCGCAACTGCTCCTCCGCCTGCTCCACCGGCTGCTCCTCGTGCGGCTGCCCCGGTTCCTGCGGCTCCCCTGGCTGCCTGACTTGCTCCGCCTCCCCTGGGGCGAGGCGGAACGGTTGGAAGTTGAGGCCCGCTTAAAGGGCGACTGTTAGGAATTGACGGCGCCGGGCCTCCGGGCCTCAGCGGGGTGGGTCTCATTGGTCGCGGCAAACTGCCGCCCTGCCGCTGTAATATTGCGCTTAAAAGAGCAATTATTTGCGACCGTTGTTTTGCCGCAATCTTATCCCAAATACTTGACCCGACTTTTTTGCCAGCGTTCCCAAGCGTTCCAAAAATTCCGCTTAATGCTTGGCGAAAACTATTTGGGATTAGGTTAGCCAGGCTTGAGGCTATTTGCTGCGGAAGCCTTATTAGCCTGGTGACGTTTTGCTGAACTCCGCGAACTAATCCCTGCAACGTCCGGGACTGTGAAACCGTCGCGTTGATTGCCTGGGAAATTGATTCTAACAATCCGGTTGCACCCGACCCTGCGCCCTGGCTTGCCGGGGGCGAACTTGCTCCTGGTGACGGAGACCCTGGCGACGCGGCGCTAGGCGGTGGGCTCGCTGGTGTCGCTGGTGTCGCTGGTGTCGGAGTCGCTGATGCGGGGCTTGCTGGAATTGCAGAGTCAGCGCTCGTTGCCGGAGGCGATTCGCCGCCGGACTCATCGACGAGGACTATCTCTATTTTTGATTGCGACATTAGTTACCTCAATGCTTTAGTCAGTGACCTCCGAAACGCCTGGTCGGCATCAACGAAAGCGTCAGTTGTTGCAATCCAAACCTGCCTCGTGATTGTAAACGATTCACTCGGGCAACCCAGTGCCGATAGAACCTGGCCGCATTCAGCCAGAAATTCGTTGGTGGCGACGAATATTCCATCGACACTGGTTAGCTCGTGTTTTTTTTCTAGCTGTTCAAATGTGAGTTTTAACCAAACTAAATCTGCCAACCAGGTTTTGTCGTTCAATTTAAATTCAAGCTCGCCGCTCGATAACTGAACAATTGTCTTTTGTTTATTTTTGCCACCAAACAAATCTTTTCTCCTAAGTTTGACTATAAAAAAGGCCGACGGAATTTGGATAAGCTCGCATTCGTAACGGGATTGTCCTTAATTCTTGGGCGTACAATTGTCGAATCGGATAACCTTCGGCAATGATTGCTAATGGGATTGTAACAGTCGCTGGGACGGCGCAAGAGCCTGCGATTTTCGTTAAAACCAACGCCCGCGCTGCTCCATTGCATGTGGATTCCCCAACGGTTACGTCGACGTCAAACTGCCCAATTGCTCCCATTACCCCTGGGACTGCCGATCCGCCAACCACCGGCGCGTAAGGATCCATAAGATTTTGAATTCCTTCATTCCCGGCTTCCAAGCTTTCAAACTCAATAAACTGAGCTCGACCTCGATAAATCGCATTCACCGGGCCGTCGCCAGTTTGATCGGATGTTATCAATCTCTTAAAAAATTCGTGGCTTAAAGTAAAGCCCTGCGTTGTTAGCCCAATAGAAACCGTGTTGTAAGTCGCGGTGTATGGGCCTGCGATGAATGAACTCATGTTTGGTTTTCCTTTATAAGTTTTTCGACCTGTAGGTTTTGAGCCAGTGTTTTCTGATTCAGGTTTTTTTGAACGTACTGAGCGCATCCAGGACAGTTGTAAATGCTGACGTTGTCGGTTGCTGCCTCATCATTAGTTAACGTAGCCAAGTAAGCTCGGGTTGTGTCGCAAGCGATTTTATATCTTTTCCCTAAGTCTCCCACGACCATTCCTTTGGGATCCAGGACTAACAAATGAGTTAAAGACAAAAGGCCGATCATTGGCGACGTGTTGGCCTTGCATTTTGGACACTCAACCGCTGCGTGCTCTACCGAAAATTCAAACCGCTGTGATCCCGGTTCTTGGCACTCGGGATTTCGGCAAAACCCCCGGGATGGAGCTTTTAGCGTCCGGTCTTCTGGCACTGTAACCTGGTTATTCATTGTTCCACCATTTTTCCGATAAATTCTGCGCCCGAGAAGTTAATTCCCCGAATCATTACCACCTGGGTGTTCCCTCCTGTGTTGGAACGCCCAGCGTCGTACAAATCTGCGGTCGCCATCCGTGGCTTGCCGTCAACAGAGCTTGGAACCAAAGGTTTTACAAACTTTCCGTCAACGCCCTGGCTAACCAGATCCGCATTTGCTGTTGATATTGTATCGTAATCGTGCCGCAATACACGGCTTACACTGCTCAATAATGTGTTGGTGCTTCGAAGTCGATCCAGGAAAGCGCTGCCTCTTTTTCGATCCGGCGCGACATTTCCCATTCGCTGCAAAACTGCAACGCGAACGCCAAAAATATCGTTGGCAGGTGCGCCAAACGTGCTTGAGTACCTCCCAGGGCTTGCCTGGGAAGGGCTTATTGAATAATGGATCTGGGCAGCCATTGCCGGGGCTTCGTCGTCGAGCTCGATCTGGATTGCGTCCTGGGGAATTCCCAGGGAATCAATCAATCGCTCACGCACTGCAATTAACAAGCTGGTTTCGGCCAAAAGTATCATCCGCTTCTGTCCTCCAGGTTTTTCTCAATTGCTAGTTTTATTCCATCCTGGGCAACTTCTCGCCACCTGGTTAACCAGGCATCGCATGGAGGGTTTTTGTCGGTGGGCAAAAACGGCCTGGCCGGGATCCCTTTTTTCTTGCTTCCAAACTGGTGAACGGCAGCGTAGGGGACGTTTGTTCCTACAATAACCCCACTAGACGTGAGGTTAAAAATTTGGTCTGCGGGAGGAGTGTATTCCGATTTGCCAATTGACACCTGCCCAGGCGAAAGCGAATTTAAAAGGACGCCTGTATCCCGGAGGATTTCAGCCTGGCGATCCCCGAAAACCATAAGCTTAGTTTTCGCGCCTTCTTTTTTTAAGGTCGCCCAGGCTATTTGAGCAGCCCTGGCTTTTGCCGCACCGATGTCCATACTTGCCGCAAACCTGGCAAGCCTGGAGGCGAAAATCTGCTTCCAGCGTTTATCCTGGGCTTTTGTCAATAACCCCCGATGCCGGTTTCCCTTGCCGAGCCCGGCGTCTCGTTTTAAACTTGCCGCCTCGCCTTTTCCAAACCGGCGACCGTAGGCTAAATATTTCCGAGATAACTTTTTCCAGGTAACGCCGTCCTCCCCAGTCCCTCCGCTAGCCTTGCGGACAAAGTCGTCTTTGATGTCCGAAAGTGCCTGCAAGCCAATGGCAGTAAAAACGGATTGTGCCAAGTCGGCTCTCTCCTGGCTACTTCCGGTGACCGAGCGCACAACCGTTAAAACGGCCTCTTTTGCGTCCTCGATTGAGCCCCGGAAGTAGATAACCGCCATTACAAATTGATCCCTACAATGTCAACGTTGCAGTCTGCCGTATCCGATTTCAGGTAAAGCGTCTGCGTTCCGTCAAGCTCTAAAATAGTCGGGGCAGCGCCAGCCCGGAGCTTTAGGTTGTAAACGCCTGCCGCAAAGCCTAGCTGGACAAAATTAGTTGCATCCAGGTTTTGCATCCAAACCAAACCGTAGCCCGTCATTACAACCGAGCTCTCGCTTGTCGTTGTGACAACCGTTCCAGGGCCGCCGCCTCCCTGCGTTGTTTGGTCGGTTCGGGTGTTCGAAGTTTGCCTGGTTAAATTAAAGCTTCCGTTTGCGACGCGGACGGTTGCCGAAATTGTTATTTCGTTGGCCATTTGTTTTACCTATCGTTAGGGACTTCGGGAGCGAAATCCTGGTCTAATTTGCTTGAAATGTCTGAACTAATTGATTTTATGACTCGAACTTTTTCTCTACGATACCTTCGGTCGATTGTCATGTTTGAAAAGGCAGGGACGCTAACGCCTCGCCTGGCAATGTCCGGGATGTAAAACTGACCGTCGAGCACTTTGGAAATTGTGCCTCCGTCGGCTGTCAATTTATCATAAGCTTCATGGATGCTGTCGGGGACTGGGTTGCCTCGGGTTCTGCACAAGTAATAGCACGCCAGGACTGTCGCCCACCTGGTAACCAACCTGGACTTCCCGAGCTCCGATGGCTCGTAAAGTTTTAGCAGCCAGCCAATTATTTCGTCGGTCGCTTGCTCCCTGCAATCGTCAATCACGTCGTCGTTTTCCTCGCCAGTTTGTTCGTGATCGCTAAAAGCAATGACGCCCGACAGCGACATGAGTTTTACCAGGTCATTTTTGTTACAAAATGGAATTGTCATAAACTCCCCTAAAAAAAAAGGCAGGCTCGGGTACTCCGGCCTGCCCTGGATTTCTGGCTTTGCCAGGCAAATTTTGTTTGCTTTCAGCTTTTAGAAAATCACTGTGCCGTATGCTTGGCTGTTAGGAACCTGGTTGCAAACAATTGCGTTGTCAACAACGAACAAATCTGTTGACGTTGGGTTTGCTCGCTTGACGCTCCAAGCACCGAGCCCAACTTTTACGGTTTCCGGCCCTGCATCATATTCTGCAATTGGCTCGCTGCCTTCGTAACAGGCTACGGTTCCGTCATCAGGCTCATGCCCGATAAACATTACCTTGTTGTCTTCAACGATCTTCTGGAATGTTTCCGCTCCAGGAGCTCCAATTTCCAATCCTTCGTCAGTGATGTACCAGATTACATCTGGGTAAACAGATAAACGAGCTCGATAAACGTTTTTCATTGTCTTGGCAATTTCAGGCTCCAAAGCGTCACGCTCTAAAACGAGGAACGGGGAGTTTGCTGAACCGTGAATGCTCGCTACCTTTTCGTTCTGGATTACTTTCTGCCAGGTTGCCGACGTGCAAATGCAAGCCGAAAGATGACCGCCGTTAAGCTGTTGGAACGCTGCATTGATTGCTCCAATGTGGCTCGGGATGTCAGTTGTTGACGTTGCCCAGGAGGCGTTAATGATGTCGCCACCCCCAAGCATGTCTAGCTGCCCTTTGTTCCCGGCAGGCATTCGAGCGTGCTGCTGAACGGTCGGCAGAGCTCCAGCGGCAGCGGAGAAATCAAAGAATACGTCGTCACCTTCGAACCCAATGTAAAGAGAATCTCGCAGGGTTCCAACAAGCATAGCCTTGCGCCAGTTTGCAGCAAGTTCTCCCAGGGAATCGGTTTGGCGGCGAATCATGTCCGCGCCTGCCTGGTCGCGAACTGACGGGTTGTCAATTCTTCCCAGGTTGTGGATTACCTCGGCATTCAACGAAACACTGTCAAATAATCTGGGATAGGTGAAATCTACTCGGCCCATCGGGTTGGCAGACCTTCGCCCGGCTGCTGCTCCTGGAGCTCGTCCAGCAGCAACCTTTCTTAGATGGTTGTAAATGTGATAAGCGCCTTGACGACCGTGACCGTAATTTAACACGTTTTTGCCGCCATTTTGGACGCCGAAAACTGTACTCATCCAGTCAGATGTTCCCGCAACTTGACTAATAACTTTTGTCAAAAATTGCGGGGTAAGTAGGCTTTGTAAAGCTGCCATTGAATTAAATCCTTCAGATTATGTTTGGTTCGTAAATTTGGAATTGAAAGCCCGATTTAATACTCGTCGTCGAGCATGAAACGTTTAGCGTTAAGCTCGGTTCTGCACGCGGCTTCGTCTGCATTGCCAACAAACGCCGCACCTTTGATTCGAATGTTTCCGACCTTGATCGGAGCGAACACAACGATTGGAGCAACCTTGTCCTCGCTTGATCCACTAAGCGGGTTGGTCATAACGAGCTCAACCGGGAGAATGCCGTAAACCGTTTCTGTGCCGTCTGACGCTGCGTTATCCCACTGTTTTAATTTGCCAGTGGCAGTAACTTTGCCCAAAATTAAACCTTGACGCAGGACGTGCGTTGGACTGTTTCCGGCTTCCCTGGCCGACCCATCAATCACGCAGCTTTTCATTAAAACCGGGATTCTCGTGACGTCGCCGCCCCATAAAAACTGGTTTTCTTCACTGAAAACCGCCGACAGTTGACCGGGTACTCCGAATTGAGTTTGAAGCATTTCATTTACCTTTTTTTTGTTGTGTTAACTATTGAGAAAATCCAGGAGCCAAATTTCTATTTCCGCAAAAATTGCTTAACTTCTTTGTCAAGCTGTTCTGCCGTAAGCTCTCCGGGTCTTTTTTGGGTGTCTGTTGCATTGGGGTGGGCGGCAACGGCAGAGCTCATTCGTTTAAGCTTTTCCCTGGACGACCAAACGGCGCCTTTGGGAAGTTGCGCCCGGCTTTTGATCCACTCAGAAACACTATTCTTTTTTGGCTTGCCCTGGCTGTTGAGACTGAGCTTTACAACCGCCGCCTGTTTTCGTCTTTGGCGATATTCGGCAGGAGTGCATCGACCGGATTTCAAAAGAGCCTTTAAGTTTCTGGCCAGTTTGCTGCTGTAACTTTTCGATGCGTAACTGCTCATCGTTGCAATTTGAGGGTCGGCCACAATTGTTTCTCCCGTGTCGAAATCGTTGTTTGGTTGAGAATCGGAGCTCGTGCCTTTTTTTGCAATCAAAGCAGTTCGTAGCCGATCCATGAAATTTTCCATGCTTGTGTCTTCCGGCAAAACAACGTCGTGGTCTGCCAGGGCAAGCATCAGATCGCCTACCTGGCTGCCGTCGTCGACAACGTCCAGGTCTAGCTCCTCGCCCGAATCCATTCCCAGGTCTTCCATTTCGCTGTCAATTTCAGCGTCCAGGTCACCATCAAGCATTTCGTCGTCGTCGTCGTCCAGGTCAATGTCTATGTCAACATCGCCATCGCCGTCGCCCATCATTTCGGCGTCGTCGTCAAGCATTTCGTCGTCGTCGTCAAGCTCCATGTCGAGGTCGTCGTCAAGCATTTCGTCGTCATAATCTTTATCGGCCATTGAAGCTCCAAGGCGAAAGGGTTGATTGGATAAGCCCATCCGCAAACAGCATGTGATGGGCTGGGGTTCGACCTTTTTTGCCAGGCTTTGGCTATGGTCGACTGGGTGGTTCACCAGATCCAGGTGAGTAATTAGATCGCGATATTGATTTCCCGCTCCGTCTTTCCATTTGGGAAAAATAACGGGACTGACGTAAACAGCGTTAGAGGCAACTTTATTTGTCGCCTGGCTGTCGAGCGTTTGAAAAGTAATTTCCGCGCTCTTGCCGTCGTGGGAAACTTTAAAGTCGGTCAGCTTGCCGACTGAGTTTTTTGCGCTGCGTGTTTTGTTTCGATGGAATTCAGTTTGCGAAAGAGGTCGCAAGCTGTCGACGTCCGATCCATGATCCCAGTGCATTGGGACAACCTGGCGAGCGTTGTTTAATCGCTTGAAGTTTTTTTCCCAATGCTTTAAACGGCCCGGCGTGACGCGCACCTGCCCGTCGGGAGAATGATATTCCCCGACCGTAAGCATAGTTTTTTGAAATGTGCCGACGTTGTCCATGTCGACAATTTATATTTGCCTGGTGCTTTCGCCAGGTTCAGGAGCCCCCGCTTTTACGAATTGGACACCTTAAACATTTTAAAACCTAGATTTTTGGCCCCGCTTGGCAAATTGCTTTTGGGCAGCCTCGATTGACTCAATTAAATCGGCTTCGTAAATGTGTGGGATTCCATTGACTCCCCACACAAAAGGAATCCATCCGCCGTTTACATAATTGCTGACAGTTTGCCGGGACATGTTTAGTTTTTCCGCGACTTGGGAAAACGACAAAACTTTTTCAAACTCTCCGTCGTCTCGACGAGGAGCTCGCGTTGTTTGTTTTGCCGCCTCGGTCAAACCTTCACCTTTTTTGACGTACTTCTTCTTTGCCACCAATTTCTCCTAGCTTGGATACGGTTTAGAAACAATCTGGAACGGGCCGGTTAAAATTACTTGCCCCGCTGCGTCGCTTTCACGAACTGCCCAGGACAAGCCACTGCCCACCTGGTCAACCTTTGGAATCACTACGGTAAACCCGGTCGCCGTTCCTGTTGGTGTTGCCTCAAACAATGACTCCCGGGATCTGTCCCAGACCCCAAACCATAAATTTGTTGAAGAAAGATCAACGGGGTTTTTGTTTAAATCAAACACGGCAACTGCCAGGGTAATCTGCTCCTGGTTAAATACCTGGATCGTTTCCCCCTGGGTTCTTTTGGGAATAACTCCTGACGCCGGAAGTATTACCGTAACATCTGTCGCGCTTTCGCTAATTGCCAGGCCGACAGAACCAGGCGTTTGATGTTGCGACGTTTGCGCGTCCAGGACTGCCGCCGCAACCTCGGAGGCGGTCAAGCTTTCGACGTCAACAAACTCGCCAGCCTGGACTGTTTCCAGGTCAACGCCTGGAAACGTTACCTTGTAGGCGGCTACGCCTGCCCCGCTTCTTACAACAACGGCGCGGAACGTCCCAGAGATTGGCGACGCATTCGTAAAGGCAGCCAAATAAACGCCGGAAGAAGTTGGCCCTTCGGAGGCGGTTGCCGACACAAACAGTGTTGCATTGCCTCCCAGGCCAACAAGTTCAACCGTTAGCGTTTCCCCGGGGACGTATGAAAATTGGACGTTCTGGACTGCCATTTTTATTCCCCGTCATGTTCGGGAGCAGCAGGAAGCGCAGCAATTGCGGCGCTTCTTTCCGCTTCGCCCCCATACGTCCACCGCTCGTTAAGTTCATCGTCGGCTGCCTGCTTGTTAGCCTGCTGTACGATGTAGTTTTCGTGAGCACTTTGCACGGTTGCAGTTAACACCGTCAAGTAACTGGCCTTGAGGTCTGCCCAGGGAGTAACCGGCAGCGGGTCGGTTGGAGGTTCCATTGCCGCCCGCTTTTCGTTTTCGCCGTCAACGATAAACTTAGCGGCCAGGGCTCCGTGCGTGCCGTCTTCAAGCTCGGCAACGGTAACTGTAAAAACTGCGTGACTCATTCTTGACCTTCGCTTTCTTCTTTTTCTGGAGGCAACGTTTTGATTAACAATGCCCGTTTGTCTGACAATTCAATAAACTGTTTTACTGCTGGCAGTTGTGCCAGGGTTTCCATCTGAATTCCAATTACCTGGATAGCTTGTTTCGATTGCTGCGTCTCTTGCGAATCACCCATTTGTTTCCACCTTTAATTTGTTAATCTGATTTTGCAAGTCTTGAACCGCGCTTACCAAAAGCACAGTTAATTTGCGATAGTTTACCATTTTATGCTCGTCGTGCTCAGTGACCAGGCTGGGTTCAATTTGCTCTAGCTCCTGGGCAACAAATCCAATGTCCTGGCCAACTTGTCCGTGAATGTCCCAGGTTTTTGGATCCCAGGTAAAACTCCACGGGTTCATTTTTGCAATGTTAGCCAGGGCAGTTTTCCCCAGATACGGCGAAAGGCTTTGCTTAAATCGCCGATCTGACGGCCCGACACCTCCGGCTTCCAGGTTAATTGTTCCGGCGCCCGTCGTAATTGTTATCGAGCCCCCGGAGCTCGTCAGGTTTGCATTTACCCATTTACTCGTTGATGCGTTGTAAATGAGCAACTGCCCAGAGGTCGGGCTGCTTACGGTTGTGTCTGTTAAGCTTGCCAGGGTGCTTGATCCAGAGGGCAAGTTTGTAAGCCCCGACCCATCACCTACGAAAGCATTAGCGGTCATTGTCCCGGTTAAATCACCATGAACTCCGTAAAACCGCTGCCATCGCAATGACGCTGTTCCCATATTGTAATGGTCGTCCTGGCTTGGCTGGACGTGCCGATATAATTGCGTGTAAGTGTCTGCCAGTAGGAGCCTGTTGCTTCCTCCCACTTGGAAGTTTAAATCGGCAGTTGCTCCGGTTCCGGTTTTTTTGCTGCCCCAATAAAACGCCCCGGCAATATATGCGGACTGAAGATAGACAGAATTTCCAGCGCCATCGTCTGCTCCGTAGAGTTTGAAAACTCCGCCTGGATTCAGTGTCAACGAGCCGGAAATTGTTGCGTTGTTTGCTTCTGTGCTCGCCGCGCTCAATGCGCCACTGAAAGCTCCGCTTACGGCTGTTGCGTGTCCATCTTTTCTAATTCTAAACTTGGACGTTCCACCAATTTTTAAATTCAGCAAGCTCGATTCGGAATCACTTGCTGTGTCTGTAATGTTTGCGTCAAAGCCTTGGAAAACAGTTGCAGCGCTATTCCAAGTTCTGTTAATGACAAAATTATGGTTTGTCGCAACTTGGAGGTTTGCTTGCAGTAAACTTTTGTTCATGTAGCCGCGTGAATTACCACCAAAGTACCAGCTTATAGTTCCGTTGTAATCGACATCGAATTTAAAGCCCTCATTGCCCCCTGCTGACTTTTGCGAAGTCTCAAAGACAAATCCACCTCCGGCAGTTGTTCCGAGCGAATTGACCTTAAATTTGTAGTTGTCGCTGTCCGGCTCGATGGACAAATGACCATAGTTGCTGCTGTCAACATAACTGCCTCGGACATTTGCCTTGCCTTGCCAAACTTCCGACCAAATTCTATTAAAAGCTCCGTTGTAATAGTTGTTGTCAACGTAGGGTACCATGTTCATGTTTAATTGGTGAAGACTACCCGACAATGACCAAATTGCTCTTAGTCCATTTGCAAGTTCAATTCGTGCCGTGTTATTGTTTATTGCAATCCAACTATGTGCAGTTCCCGAACTGTTGTAATTAGTTCGCAAACCAACATAGCCAGTGCTTGTTGTGCCTGTCCAATTTTTGTCAATCCAAAAATAATCTGTCGGCGAAGTGATCGGGGTTGTTGCTACATCGCCCGAATTTCCTGCTCCATCATCGTAGCTAGAAAGCGTTGCAATACCGCTGATGTTAGCATTTACCGAATTAACTTCTGACCATCGCTTATCCGTTTTTCCGCACAAACTGGCATTGTCAACCCAAGGGAAAAGGTCGTTGCTAT
>JAAHTH010000561.1_pt1 | contig 34745 bp, 43 predicted proteins | sample 6116091 | NCBI WGS metagenome assembly JAAHTH01 (sample SAMN13939990, study PRJNA603662) | sponge metagenome | isolation source: marine sponge | host: Mycale hentscheli | place: New Zealand | collected 2006
CACCTGCGCTGCGGTCGTACATTCTGACAATAGCAATATCGTTATTGTAAGGTAGCGAAGCACCCAACGCACCAACGTATAACTGAGCGTTGTTCCACACTCCGGTGGATGCGTTTGACCCCGCTCGGTACTCAACTCCTACGCCGCCGCTAATGGGAGGTATTACTACGCCATCCAAGTATATCGTAGTCGGGTCAGAGGCACCGCCTCCTGTGACTACAGTTACCAGTTGATGCCATTGGCTGTCTTTTAGATGCTGCAACCCGCCTGTGTCTACGTATTGCATAGCCAACGTAGACCCGTTGTAAAACTCAAACGCTTCAGCGTAACCCCCGCCCGATGCTTGACCGAGGTGGTACCAGTTACCTCCAGTACTAAGTAAAGTACCCAAAGTTTGGGCTGAGTTTGCTTTCCAACGGAACCATACTTCGATAGCTCCCTCGGTTATGCTGGCAATGTTCGCGTTTGTGCCGCTGGCAATGTTGTTTCCCTGGAGGTTCAAATATCCAGGGTCGGAGACAAACGTAGGGTTACTGCCAAATGTCACGGCCTTAGAGGGGTCTACCAGATCTGTCCAGACCGCGCCTGTGCCGGGATACGACGACGCATCGCTAGCGTCAAGATGTAGCGCTAGCCCGTCGGTAACGATGCCGCCTCCACCACCGCCACCGCCGGCAGCGGGTGGAGAGGTAGGGATGCGTAGACCCCTTCGGTTACTTCCGGGCCGCCTTTTCACAGTTCTCGACGTCCACTACTGCGGTAGAACCGAATCTTACCTGGAGTCGCCGCTAGAGAAATGTGCGCCATGAAGATGGCCTCCCCAGTCAACTTGACCCAGTCGTACAGGTAGAACTCTTTCTGAGTACCAGCAGGCACGTGTAGGCACCCACCTGTAGCGGGATCGACTGGAGTTGTGCCCGCACTTGTGGCAGTGGCGCTAATACCACTGACAGACCCGGAAGTGGTGCCAAACTTGATGTACACGTCATCAGTTTCGGCCTGCACGGTGATCCAGCCGTTGTTCCAGTCTTCCGTGGCAAGCTGGAGAACCTCCGCTGCTACTACGGTGTCTCGGACGTATACCTTGCCAGGTGCGGTTACAGCGGTTGCTGCGATTTCGATTACGCTCATTTCATCCTCTCAAGAGACTGCCCCTCGGTGAGGAAGCTAGTCGAAACATTGATTCTACGTGCGGGCATCCGTTCCATTCCTTGTGCGGAAGCCTGCTGTGTTGTCTGTGCTGCTCGACCCTGCATAGCCATAACGAAATCACTGGACAGGGTAACATCTGTTCTCGAACCCAAAAACGTCGATAGTGACATTCTTGTTTGATAAGGCAGTGTCCGGGGGTTTATATCAGTAAGAAGCTCCCCCATTGCCACCTGATAAGACGTGAAAATCTCCGGGTATACGTTGCGTACCGTGTCAACAGTCGCATGCGATAAAGTGTTGTTGGCGAAGTCTGTTAGGAGCTTAGTGGGGTCGTGTATAGCTCGGTATCGCGCAACAAAGTCATCTATGGCCGACTGCGAGGGTGGCGCGGCCATGCGACCAGGGAAAAGCGGGTCACTAGCTACTGGTGGGGAGTTCCGAACCAAGTAATGCAACCCACGGACGGCGGTTTGGTTCATCGCATCCGCGGCCTCTTCGCTTAACTCTGATATACCTGTTGTCGCCAAGGACAGGTTATCTGTGAGAAGCTGGGGGTTAGCTACTAGCTCTCTGAGTTGAGCTTGTATTTCATGGTACTCATTCGCACGCTCTTCCGGGGTGCCTGTAACCATTCGACCGAACCCAACAGCCGCTAATGCTCGACCAGTGCGGGCAACGTCTCCCACCACACCCAACGAACCTCCCCTGGATGTTGCTTTGAGCTTTTTCTTTACTTTAGACAAACTGGAAGCGGTGCGCGAGTTAGATGACCCGATGGCGTCTGCTGCGATTTGGCGCATGCGTGCCTTAAAAGCGGCTGCTCTACCTGGACGGGACAAGGCGGCGAACATAAACATGCTGGCGGCGGCGGGGAAAGCGAGGGCCACGCCTAATGCGCCGCCGGTCAGTCCCGCGCCCACTAACGACGCACCCCCTATCCCCCCCATAAACATGCTTAATGGGCCGGAAGCAAACCCAAACGTCTGTGTGTTACTTTGGGACGTGCGGCGAACCTCGTTGTCCAGTCGCCGCGTCTTCATTAGGTGAACAAAGTCTTCTAGTAGACCTAAAGTCTTTTGGCTTTGCGGTGCAACCTTCACCCCGGCACTCTGAAGATCCTTGATGTGCCTTTCCATGTTAGTGAAGTGCATCTGAAAGTCGTTAATAAACTCTTCGGTTACAGCATCGTCTTTGGAGTCTAGTTTTTTGCGTAGCTTGGATGCGTCGATGACCCTACTGCCACTCGGCATACTCTTGTTGTTATTGACTGCTTTTGTTGCTGCTTTAGTACCAAGTTCTTGCATAAAGAACTGTTCCGCCGCCGCCATCTCTGACAACACAACATTCCGACGGTTGAATATATCACCAGCTTGTCTACCAAAAAGAGCATCACCTTTGCCTCCTGGGCTTAGGTAACGCCCAAACAAAGAGTTAGAATCCGCCGTGACTAACATGTCGTTAAACGCATCCCTAAAAGATTTGCTGTCTTTACCTAAGTTTTCAATGTAATCCGAGATGGTCTTCCGCGTTTCGTGCAGTAGCCTGTGCGCGGCGACAACATCATCGGCGTAGAGCCCGAGCTTCTGCCCACCCAAGCCGTCCAGTTGCCTACCTAAAGCCTCCAGAGCCCCAGCAATTTTGCTAATAGCGGTCGTGTTCATAACAGACCCCGGAATCGTGCTCCGCACCCCGTTAACTTCATCTATAGCGGTAGCTACGTCTCTACGAAGACCTCCCATGTTCTGTGCTAGTTCGTTAGCCGACGTAGCCCCGGCGTGGGCTCGTATCTCAGGGTCAAAAAACTGGCGGGAGTTGTCAAGGCTACGCATGGGTAACCTGGCCTGCTGTCCCACGTTGATGGTTGCCTCTACAATGTCACCAACTTCGCTAGCGATGTTATTAACGGCGTTGGGCTGCGACATGAACTGTAGATTGTGTTGCACGGCTGGCTCATTAAACTGACGCAACCTCTCTACTGAGTTACCTGAAAAGCCTTCACGTAGAGCTTCCACAAAAGTCGGGGGCTCTTGCGAAATTGGAGTTGGCTGTGGCACTGATTGTGGACGAGACTGATCGGCCTGCTGCCTTCCCGCTGTTACGACTTGTTGAGCGGGAGTTTGGGGTGTTACCCCCCGCATGGCCGTGTTGCCAGCGCCACGCACAAAGGGCAACCCCAACATCATACCAAACGCGGTACCCGCCACGATGGCCTCACCGGAAAAACTAGGTTGCTCCTGTAGGCTTGATAGGGCGGAAGTATAATATATTTCTTCAGCTAGGTTTTCGACGGCGAGGGCTCCGCGAGGGCGGGACGCCATGTTGCGTGCAACGGTGCGGGAGAAACTTCTCGACACACCTGGGGCTACTCTGTTGGCAATGGCCTGTATAGACCTCCTACCAACTGTGGACAACCCGAGGCCACCCACGGCAACACCAGCAAAAGAAGCTACGGGGGATGCTTCCGTAACTTCAGATATTCGCCGTCCAAACTCAGGGCTGTCGGTAAGCTCTCCGACAAGCCGCGCTGTCGGGGCAAACATTCCCGCAGTTACCGCGTTAGCGGCACTGTAAGCAAAGGACTCCGCTTGGTTGTCGGCTGCAAACTGCCGGACGCGGATTCTACGCTCGTCTGCGTACTCCTGCTCGTTTAGAGCCTGGTTAGCGTCCCCGTCGTCCTCGGTAACGTACACGTCACGGTTGTAGTTATGCTGGTGCCATCTGCGTAGTTGGTCTAGCTCGGATACATTGACTACACCGCGAGTAGCTTCGGTTTCGCCTGGCATAACGCCGTATACTTCGATTTGCTCATCGTCGTGCCGTGGGTCAAACCTGTAACCCTGCTCCAACAACTCGGACATGCGGCCTTCGTTAGCCGCCGTCACCCCAGACTGAACTACCTCGGTATCCCCTTCGGGGGAAATAAGAGTAAACTCTCTTACTACGGGATCGTCACTCAATGTTACCTACCCCTGCCAGACCTACGTTGTGCCGAGGACGGTGGCTGCGCGCCAAGCTCGGCGTTTGGAACAGACATCTGCCAAGCAAGCTCTTGCTCCATGCCTTCCCTAATGATCCGGTTCATAATTGCTATGGTTCGCTGCTTTAGATCAGCACTGTACCTCGTAGCCGGGTTTGCCACAGCGAACTGTGCAACTTCTGTTGGGCCAATAATACCAAGAGCATCGGAGCCGCGTCCGTATGTGTCCAACACGCTGAACAACTCTGTGACTTGCACGTCAACGTCTGACTTTAGCTGTGTCCAACCGGATTGTGCGTAAGCTGCCGAAAGCCTGCGGAGGTTGGCCCGAGCCCTCCGTGCCGCTTGCAATCGCTCAATGCTTGCCCTACGATCCTGCGGGTCCATCGCGGCCCATTGCTGCGCTCGCCGTTGTTGGTCAGGAGTGCTGCCAATCGCCGACGGTATCGAGCGACCACCACCGATCGGTATGGGGGTAGACGCTGCTGATTCCGCCATAAGTACGTCCACGGTTTGGACGGGTATTTGTTCCGCCCTACGCTCTCCGTACACCTGCTCGAACCCTTCGGGTATAGTGCCCCGAGGTCCGACCGCGCCTGTCTCTCCAGTTTCAGCATTCTGTACAACGAAACGCCCATCGTCCGTTCTTTGCGGTTCTCTTACATAATGAAACTCGACAGCGTTTTCACCACTACCTGTGCGGCGTACTTGAGAGTCAATTACAACAGGTCGCGTATTGATTCTCCTACCGGAGGTGCGAGCCTCGGAGCTTTCCTCGGTTGGGCGGGGTATTACGTTACCTTCCGCGTCTACTTGAAATGGCATATCGGGGAATGCTTGTTCTTGCGTTGTTGGCGCACTCCGGGGGGGACGTCCACCTCTTGGGACGCGGGGACGTCCACCTCTTGGGCCGCGTGCTGGCGTGGGTCGCGCAGGGGCGGCTGGAGCTTCAAGTGGGGGTAGGCCTTGCATTACACGGCGGTAGTTTATTGCCGATCGCTGCGCTGGGCTCTGCACAGACATACGAGTGACCTGCCGCTGTACTCTTCGGCTATTGGCAGCGCCACGAACGCGAATGACTTCGTTCATGTTAACCGTACCTGCGCGGGCCGCTAGGTCGGCATCGGTGCGTGCTCTTTCCGCAGCAAGGTCTTCGACAAGCGACCGCCCGGCCAACACTTCCTTTTCCGAGGTAGCTTGCGCTGCAAGAGCTTGTATTCTGCGTTGAGCTTCGGTTATGTACATACTGCGGAGAGCCTGCCGCGCTTGCAACTCGTCCCCAAACACGTTCCTAAGGTCTTGTAACAGACCGCGTTGCCTATCAATTCCCAAGTTGGCGTTCCGTAAGTTAGACACCTGTGCGTCGATGTCTCTCTGGATGGCGTTGTCAATAATTGCCATCGCCGTGTTCTGCATTCCAGGAGCAAGAGCCTGGGACAGTGTGCCAAGTGCCACAGACGCTGCCGCGCTAAACCTCGCCGCACCACCCCGCGAAGTGAAAAACCTCTCTGGGTTTATAGTACGGTTCATGACAGACTCGTTTAGCTCCCCGAGTGTTTCAAGACCTTCCCGTTGTCGTACCGCTGCTTGGTTCGCGATAGCTGCGATTTCTTCTCTGTCCTGCAAAAGATCATCGGCTACACTCGCCTCTAACCCAGCTAACTCGCCTTGAAACGAGGCTTCACGCAAATGCACCGAGGCCAGCGTGTTGCGAAGTTGATCCTCAAGCATCCTGGCGTTGGCCTCTAGCTCAGGGTCAACGTCAACAATATCGTAGTTTCGTGTTAGTGTCGTAGTGGCGCTTACTGGTGACCGGCCTCGACGAGGTCTTTCCGCCGGGTCGTCAAATGTCGCGCCTCGCACTCTCGTGCGTCCCGACGGGTCTTGAAAACGACTACTTGGGATACCAGTCACTGCTGGCCCTGCCGTCTCACCGCCGCTTCCTCGTAAATCTTCTAGCTCCTCTACGACATCATCCGTCGAGATGCCTGTGCTAGCATACGTGTTGGGGTCTTCTCCAGCCTCGGCCACGGCGGGAGCGCCAGTAAGGCCAAGAGTAGCATACGCTCGGCCTTCGGCGTCAACACCTGCGGGCAGGCTACCCACGTAAGCAAGTGTGGCCAGTTCGTCTTCAGCTTGGGCTTGTTCCTCAGCTAACTGTATGGCCTGGTCAGCGACACCAAGCGCGGCTGCCATGTCTTCGGGGCTACGATCTTGTTCGTATCCAAGTGCGGCGGCCATTTCATCTGCGGGGTTGGTCAGTTGTGCAGCAGTCTCTCCCGCTACATCAGCCGAGGTAAAATCGGGGCGGCTAAGAACGCTTTCGGCGACGTCACTGGGGATGGTAATCTCTTCGCCGTTTGCTCCGGTAACAACGCTTGTACCAGGGACTTGCCCCGGACGTTGCGTAATAGGGGTATCTCCGGCGGGCATTATCGTCGCCTTTGACGATGCAACATTAGAGAGTAAGGACTCATAAGGGCTGGGTCCTGAGATACAGACCCCATCTCCAACTCCTCTTGACGTGTGCGCCTAGTCGGTGCGGGGGCGTACCGTGACGGGTCGCGTGTCCGGCCTTGCTCTTGAAGCATCTGTTCCATCTGCTCGATGCTGATCGTACCGCTGGTAGGTGCGGGTTGGCTAGAAAGGTTCCGCATAGTCAGTGGGCCGCCCACGCCGGTAAGTCGAGGCTGGAAGTTGCGCTGACCCACTCCGGCCTGTTGGCCGAGGCTAGGCATCCGTAAGCCACCCCGGAATCTATCGGTAGCGGGAGCTACACGTTGACCTGCGATAAAAGGCATCGGGGAGGCTGCTTGATTTTGTGGTTCACTGTCTAGCTCGGCGGAAAGCCTGTCTAGGGCTGGGGTAGGGGTCTGTCCCGTTGAGGGAAGCGAAGGCATCGCCGACCCACCGGTCAAGGCGTTTGCCGCTGTACCGACTGCTGCGGCAGCGGGACTACTGCCAGCCAGAAGCTGGGAGCCAAACGCTCCGATGCTACCCAGGATACCGCCAGTCAAACGGTCAGTTCGAGCCCTGTCCCGCTCAGCCTGGGCAGCCTGCTGCGCCATAGCGGATTGAGTTGCCTCTCTGTTGGCCCTCTGCATGTACTCTAAGGCGCTTCGTTGGGCCAAGGCTGGGTTTATGCCTTCGCCAGACCCAGCGATGCCTGAGGCCTCTTGGGAAGCCATGCCACGCGCTTGAGACAGAAGTTGTGCTATGCGGTTTTGGGGGCCTTTGTCGCGCATACGCGCAATACCACCGCCAATGCCACTGATAAGCGATGCAGCGGCCATACCCGCAGTTAATGGGTCGATTGCCATTATTTCTTACTCCCCTCTGAAGTCTTAAAAAGTCCCGCTTTTACGCCCACGCGCAGCGATATACTTGATATTAATATGCCCGCATTTGCCGGGTCACCTGTCTGTGGGTCTTCAAAATCGTCTATAATAAAACGCACGCTCTGGCATTTCTGACGCGGGATGTGGATTCCTACTTGCATGGGGTCGTTGGGCAAAGTCCCTCCGCCACCCACAAACTCGCTGGATAACCACTCTTTTTGTGTCGTTACTGTCTCATCATAGTTATATTGGACACCTAACCTGACACGCCCCTGCACACGCTCACCCAAAACAAACACTCGCCGCGCTCGCTGGAATCCCTGTATGCCCGCCATTTTTATCCAAGCGGTGATAACCTTTGACTCAAAAGCAACGGCACTGGCCTTGGCCCCGTCCCCGATAGAGAAGGGCACCGACTGCGCCACAAGCCCGTTTGCTACAACCGCCGTAAACCTAGAGTTAAACAGCGTGGCGGAAGTAATCGAGTCCATCGCGGTGGACTCAAACACGAACCACGCGCCGTGCTCGTAGTCGTAGATCGCCGCCTTCCACCCTTGACCACTCGGCATTTCCACAGTGAACCAAACTTGGTTTTTAGCCTCGTACAACACAGCGCCTGTGACTTTGGTGCCTCCACTGACCGTGTCTTCGATTTGTTTACCCACGAAACTTACGGACAAGTCCCTGCCTACCAAGTAGATGCCAGCGGAAGATTGGAACATAACCCCGAATGGCCCCGACACCACCGACCTACGCTCGATGCAACCCACGTCGGATGCTACCTTTGTAGGGCCTGTAAGCGACCCCCCGCGTCCTAGGTTGTTAGGCCCGTCGCCAACAACCACGAAAATATCGTTGCCAGAGAACAGCAGTACTTTGCCGTCTAGCTCACCTATTGCGGTTAAACTTGCAGCACCCCTGGGCACGCGCATTGTAAACGCTGCGCTCCACTCAGGTCCCGTACCTTTTTGTAAAATCTTGGAGAACCAAACTTGCGACCTATCGTTACCGGGAATACCCCACATGCGTTTGTTAGCGACTACAGTGTCTAACATCGCAGGTGGTGGGTCGTTTTGGATAACCCCCCCGGTTGTGTACAGTTGTTTATCGGTAAAATCACCATCCACAAAATACTGGCCTTGTTTCCCGTTGTTTAGAGTATGCGGCCCTTTAAAGATAAGCCTTTCTCCGTAAAAGGGGAACCCGCTTCGTAGTCTTGTTTGCACTACGTTGCTAGTTATAAAAGGGGACACATGGGAACCCGTTAGGTGCGTAGTCGCGGACTGCAAATTTCTGTAGATGCCTATATCGCGAGTTTCTTCGGGTATAAAACGATCTACCAAAACAAAGTTGGTAACGGCGGGTGTATTTTCATCATCGGGTGTATAACGAGCGTACACCTCGATATGTAGTGTTTTCTGCGCGACACCGTATCTACGCATATTTCCAGACCCGAGGGTGGGGTCTGGTGTGTACCCCCCAGAAAACGCTGACGGGGGAGGCATCATATAACGCACAACCGCTACCGCATTTGAGTCGGCGGCTATTTGTCGCTGCGTCGTATCACTAGTAATTGTTATGGGCTCGGAAGGAGCACTGCGGTGTACGTTACCGTCTTCGTCTGTGATCGTGTAGCAAAGGAGGAACTCGTATGCGGACCCCACATAGAACTGACCTACGCTTTGGTTAGACCCGGAAAAAACAGCGTCTGGGTTTTCCAACCCGTTTTGAGGAAACTGGTAGCTTGGGAACACGGAGTTGGTGGTTATTATTTTACCGTAGGGGGTGCCGGGTGAGGAATGTGCGTCTGATTCCCCGTTATACATTCCGTCAAAAAACCCAAGGTAACCACCCGAAAAGTACGAGGATGAACTGTCTTTAGTTACACTAATGTCCTTGTTGTTGACTTGTAGGAAGACATCTTCACCACCGTAGGCACCATCAGGAGCTTCCGAGAAGTATGACCCGTGACCGGCTACCGCTTGGCTATAGTCGTCAAACCCGTAGGCCAACCATCGGTCGTAACCCACTTTCCGCTCCACTCCTGCGATAAGTCTTGACTTGTAGCAAAAGTGCATCTCCCCAGAAGTTTGGGTTCTCCAGACCGACTGGAGCGCGGGCGCGTGCCACCGAGCCACAAAGTTTTCAGTAGGTCCGGTGCTTCCGCCGGAATAGTACACCCCTGGGTCCCTCCCCCATTTAAGCGGAAACACGTCTTCGCATTCGACAAGCGAGTCTGCACCAAACCGGGCCACTGGCCTGAGAAGTTGGTCTACCCCCGACACGGTATGGGGTGCTACGATAAGGCCCATAGGGTGTTTAGACGGCTGGTCGTGTGATACAGACGTTATAATATCGCTGGTTCCGCCCCCCTGGCCATAAACAAGGAACTCAGTAGATTTGTTTGAAAGTTGGTCTACACCTTGGTACGTGCTCGGGGAGCCGTTGGTGGCGCTGACCCCTACCATCGGGTACTCCACTGTACCTACCCCGGACTCGGGCAAAAAGGCCTTCGTGACTAAGAACGACGTGGACTGGTGTTGTTCTTCGACGGAGTCTTGTTCGTTTGTGGGAACATCCGCCCACAACATGCGTGTGATGCCCTTTGACCCCATCAGGTACTCGTTGTCGCGTATTCGCTTCCACAGTGGGCTACTGCTGTGGTCCACAGTTTCCCAACCCATATAACCGGCGGGATTCCAAAACTGCGACCCGTATACGATAAACTGACCAGTTAACGGCTTTTGTCCGATGGTCAGTCTTGTACATGCCTTAGTAATACCTATGCCCACCGTGCCAACGGGTTGCTCATAAGCGAACATAAGGCGGGAGCTTACCTTGGCTAGTGTTGTCTCATTGTACTTGTGAAACCAGACCTGACCATCGCCGTCAACAGCGTTCAGGATGGGTGCCGCCGCGTCGTAGCGATTCGATACAGCCGTGTAAACACCGTCTCCCGGTACGTGGTACACCGCCCCAGAATATTCGGGTGACTCGTACCCCGTTAGCTCTACCGCGTCATTAGTAGCAACATCGCGGGGCATAACTAACTGTTCGTCGATACGCACCATGTAGTCTAGGTGTGTCAACGTGGGCAGGTTGTTCGACTGCATGATAAGGAAAGCTTCTGTGGCCGACCCATCCTCTACCGCGTGCATGTCTACGGCGACAAAACGGTTGGCTGTTATAACCTGAGCCGCGAGGTCTTTTACTATGACTTCGCTGGGTCCAAATGCGATGTTCCGTGTCCCGGTGTCGATAGACACAGCTTGCACGTTCCAACCTGGGTCAATGATGGTAGCGTTGCCCCCATAGGGGTTAAGGTCAGGAGCTACTACGACAACCCAGTGGTTGTTGATCGGGTAGATGTGTGTGTAGCGGGGCTGGTAGCTGATAGGCTGCGGCGTGCCTCCTCTTCCTACCCACTCGATTTCCGTCGGCTGCTTGACAACTGTTTTGGTATCGAGTTCCCTTACCATGTAGTAAGTGCGGTTTTCGTACACCCAGTCTGCGTTGGCTTTTTGTGAGTCTGTAACTGCGTTTTTCTGCACGCACCACACGGTAATAACGTAGTTACCGTACACACAGGACTGGACGTGTAGAATCGCGTCGTCTGACCTGGTAACAGGGTCCTCAAGAATGTTACACGGGTATACGCCTGTAGTGTTGGATGGTACCGCGCTGCCGGTTTCCCCCACGGCCTCGATCGCCACACAGTTGGCCGAGGTGCTCGACTCCTGGTATGTGGGACCTCCCACAACACCAAGCTGCCCACCTGGGTTGGCGAACACGGTCGGTTTTTTAATATTTATCGGTGCGGATGCTACAAACTCGATACCATCCCGTTTTTGTACTGAGCCCTCTTTGTTGATCTCAACATTTTTGGCTTCCTTCATAAACGGAGGTTGGAACAGGTGCTTTTGTGTTCCTTCGTCTACACCCTTGCCAAGCGGGATGTCTACAACTGTTGTGTTTAGGGATCCGTCTTTTTCGTAAGTCACTAAAACACCCAAAACGACGCGGTGGTGCCTGCTACGAACGCACCACTTACGGTTATAGTTGTTGTACTAAGCCCCGTCACTAGAACGGGGTTTGCTGCGTCAGTCTGCTTCACTACCAAAGCACCCACTGCCTGCCTACCCAGACCGTGGTTCACCGTGCTGCCTGGACTAATAGTTTCGTTTTCGACCAACTGACCTTCCGTCAGTGCGGACTTATCGGGTAGTGCTTGTTGCACATTATCTTGGATCCGGTTGATAACCGGCAAAGCACTAGTAATGATTTTTACAAAATCAGACATTGTAGCGGAAGTACGCGAACCTTCCGGTCACGTCTGTAACGCGCTCTGGGAACCCGTTGTCGTGTGACGCCGCTAGACCCTCAATACGCTCCATCAGACGCTCCTTACGGCGCTCTAGTGCGATTGTGGAGCTTTCCTCCTTCTCAAGACACTTGATGGCGGCGTCTACGATGGCGTATTCTTCCCATCCGTTAAACCCGTCCCACACGTCGGCGTCGTTGTCCAATACGGGCGCGTGCGGAATGTAGAGTAGGGTGACGTTCGTACCCGCTGCGGTGGGCGCGGGCTTCAACGTGATCCTGTGTTGGTACACACCTGTAGTTTGGTCTACCGACCCACTGAGCCTGTACCGAGTGCTGGACCATCCCGACCCCAGCATCCTGTCGTGCCTCTCGTCTAGCATATACGGCCTCAGGGGAGTGGGAGAACTTCCGCCTATGTCGGCGTCTACTCCAAGCAATACGTAGAAAGGAACGAGCGCGGAAATAAGGTAGTCGTGTTGGTTTGCTACAGTAGTGAACGTGTGCCGCTCCATGTACCACTCCTGGCCTTTGCAGGAGATCAACATATCGTATAGCTCGGAGATGGACTCGTTCAGGTAGCGATCAAGTTCCGCATTGGTGACAAAGTCAGAGTTGACCATGTCGGCACGCTGGCGCACCTCGTCTCGAAGCTGAAGTAGCGTGCGTGTTCGTGCCATTAGTAAGTCCCCCGGCCTAGTGCGGACTGATTGATAATGCTAAACGCATCATTAAGAATCTGTTGACGTCGTCGTCTACGACGTTCTTGCTCTATTGCCTCGTCGGTTTGACCGAGGGCCATCTGCAACACCTGTTGCATGCGTGCGGAAGGTTGCCTCTCCGGGGCGGAAACGGGCGGTGCCTGGGGCCGCTCAGGGCTGGCTTCGACACCCATCTGCGAGCTACCGAATGCTCTTGCAATGGCTTGGTTAAACTGCTCCTGAGCCTGCTGCGAGACTCTACGTGCCTCGGCACTCATCTTATCCGGGTATCCTATACCTTTAGGCATTGCCCTACCTCTTTCCTGCGAGTACCAACCCTGCATGGGCGCGTTAGCTTCCGGGTCTTGGCTCCCGTGGTTTTGTTCGATCCACCGCTCTGCTTTATCGTGCGTTGCAAATGAGGGGTAGTTCCGCAAACCCCGCCTCTCCGCCAGTCGGATCGCTTCTTCTTCCTCTAGTTGTTTTCCGCCTACCATTGACGGGAGCACATACGTCCTGTCGTTTATCCCAACCGTCATAGTGCGGACGTTACTGTGGCTACCATCCGGGTTTTGTACCAGGGGATGGTGCGTGGGAAACGGTGAACTAGGTTTTGCCATATTACTTTACAGGAGTGGCGGAGGCAGACCTAAGCCTACCTCCGCCTATCTGTAATGGTTTAGAATGCGGTGATTACGCAGTTGTAACCAGGTGCGTTACACCCAAGCTGCGCGTAGTAACCAACTCGCACCTCGACGCCATCAGCGGACGACTCGCGGAGGAACCGCATGCCGTCAGTCTGAAGGATCTTGGGAGCGCCACCAAGAGAGTAGAGCTTCCAGGTGTCCATCTGGATAAGGTACGCCTTGCCGACCGGACAGTTATGGTCGGGGATGACCGTAACAGTACCGGATGGCGTGTGCAGACGCATGGCGGAAAACGAGATATCGCCCCGCTCAGACGCAGCTACTTCAGCGTACTCGACCTTGGCGTTTAGCTCGTCAAGCAAAAGGCCATATTCAATATGGTTCATGAAGCAGTGAGTCGGACGACCACCCTCTCGGGCAAGACGTGCGGATGCCTTTGTGAGGTCCGACACCTTGTTACCAGGAGCGCCCGCGCCTACGAAACGAACACCGGCCAGTCGGCTGGTGTCAGCAGTACGGTCAACACCAAAGAATGGCGTAGCGGGGGCAGGAGCCGCGTCGGGAATCCAGGCACCAAGGCCGGATAGCTTTCTCCCCGGCCCACCACCGTTAACGCGGTCGCCTTGGCAGTAAAGCAAGTCAGTGGCAGCCAAAGCACCGACACCACTTAGCGTAAGCTCACCGTTGTCGCGGTTCACCCCGTCAATTACGAAAGGTCCGGCAACGTGTACGCCAGCGGGAGTTTCCCCTTCGAGGGTCATTCCTACCTCAAAGTTAACAACATCTTCGATGTTGTTAAGGGTTACAACCGTACCGGCGACAGCGCCAACAGTACCGATAAACCCGGAACCATCGCGGTAAAGCGCGGTGGCAAGTGACCGCGTGCAGGAGTGAATGGCCGAGTCAACCTCGTTTGCCGCAGCCTCCATGAAGGCGTTGGGATTTCCGATTGAAGCCTCAAGAGTCTCGTTGTCGATCGACGCCAGGCAGTAGTCCTTGACGCGAGTCAAAACGAAGTCCTCAAAGCGGGAGCTAGCAGCGCCCTTCTGAGTCAACGCATCGGAAAAAAGCGCGGAACGCGAACCTGGCACACCAAACTGGATCGGAATCGGGAGGTTCTTACCACCGAATCGCTCCATCTTGGGAAGCACAGCTAGCAGGGGGTTGTTCTTATAGACTAGGTTCTTAACCCGGTCATCGGTGTAATGTTCCTTCAACGCTGCGTCAAAGGAGGTCATATCAAGAGTCATTGTTGTATCTTTCTTTAGGTGTTATTGACGTACTTAAGCATTGCCGCTGCGCGTGCGAGCGACTGTTCGTTTGTTAGTTTTCCATTCTCTGTCACCCGCGTAGGTGCGGAAGACGACAATGCGTTGGTTAGGGTCGTCGTGGTCGTCGCGTTAGACGGGGCCGTCACCTGTTCTTGGGGCACAAAGCGATTCCGAACCGCTTCAAGCTCCGAGAACTTGTCAACTACACCAGAAAGGTACTCTTCTACTTGCTTCGCTGCGTCTGATTCGCTGAGAGCCTGGCCGGTTTCGTTGTAATGGTCGTAAATCCGCTGGAACACAAGGTTGTGCATATCCGCAGCCTTGGTAAGCGGGTACTGGTCTGAATCGGCGACATATTGATGCACGAGTTGCTGGGCCTCTTGCAATGCCGCCTGTTGTGCGTCCGACTCTTCGCGTTTTTGCCTGGACGTTAGTTCATCACGTAGTTGTGCTACTTCACGCTTGATCCCAGCATTGGGGTCAGGGCGGTCGCCCTGTAGAACACGGGCGGTCAAGTCCTCATAAGACGTGCCTACCGTATCCAAAAACTGTAATGGGTTTTCTCTGGCCAGCGCCTGTAGCTGCTGTGCCTCTTGCAGTTGCTGCTGCTGTTGCTTAAGAGACGACTCCGCCTCTCGGATGCGGGACTCACGGTCCATCAGTGTACGAAGAGCTTCCGCTGCTCGTGGCGCTGGGGGTGCCGGTGGGGCCTGCTGCACCTGTTCCTGTGCCACCGCTTCTGCGGGGGCTTCGGCCTGGGGTGCTTCTGGGGTTGATTCTACGTTCATTTCAATCACGCTAATGCGACGTTACCATCTTCGGGTCCGAGTGCCGTTACCGCAGCCCCATCGGGGCCTGGTGCCGGAGGAGCACCGGGGGCGGGAGCCGCCGTCGCGTTACGGGCCTCCTCCTGTGCTCTCTTCATCATTTCGTGGATGGACGCCATGAACTGACGCATCAGGGACAGTCGGTCCTCCGGTACGCTGTCATTGACTGCCTTGTTATACGCCGCCTGGGTCTTCTTCAGTGCCAGGATTAGGTCCATAAAGGGCTCAGGAGCCTCGTAGACGCCGTCATCGACCATACGCTCGATGATCCTGTCTATATTGTCCGAGGCGGCTCTGTCGAGCGCTAGCTCGCGGTCCAGGTCTGGGAAGTCGAGAAGCCGCTTGGCCTCTTCCGGCCCCAAGAGCCCCGCCGCCATAAGCTGCTCGACCATGGCCAAACGTCCCGCCGGGGTGGTGGGTAGTGCGGAGCTTGGGAACACCTTCAAGACGTAAGCGTCCTTCTCTAGGTCTACGTCGGCCCACTTCACCTGCTCGATGGTGTACTTGTCCCGCTGAGTGACCACGGACCAACCGGGGTTGTCTTCTGCGATCTTTTTACCGAGCGCGACCATCTGCTTGGCCAAGTCCATAAACATATTCTCGTAGGAGCGGGAGACAAGCGCGAACCTCTCGGACTCGATGTCGTTGTACTCTCTGAGGGCTACCCCGCTCTCCAAGCCAGCGGGCTTGCGGCTGGCAGCGGAAAGTTGGGAGACGCCCGCGATTTCATATGCCCTGCTGTAGAGTCGGTCGAGGTGAGAAAACACCTCCGGGCTCATTGTTTGGTTTGGACGGACAACCGGGGGCGTCCCCGAATAAGGTATAATGGCCCCGATCTGGTTGTTCATATGGGCCTTCTTGATCTTCGACCCGGCTTCTACCAGAACCCAGGGCACCGCCAAAAGCTGGAACGCTTTCTGGATCTTCATCAGAAGCTTGTTGATCTCGACCTGAATGCCGGTTAGCTCTTCAGCCAGCCCCATTCCCCAGTATCCACGTAGCCTTTCAGACCAGTGTATAAAAACAAAGGGGAAATAATCGTGGTCCCATGATTCCTCAAGTAAGGTACCACCATCGAGAATAATGCAATGTTTACCATCTTTGGCGTCGGGACCCGATGGAAGATGCCAGGCTTCCACAACCTCAATCTGGTCAACGGTGCTGTCCCTTTCCAGATCACTAGACTCGTCAGAGGGACCGTTAGCGGTGCGTATGACTCCCTCATGGTTGGGGAACATGTCTAGCAACACGTCTCGGTTGATGTACTTGCGACGATAGATCTGTTTGGGGTCGCCGTACATACCCTCAGCTTGGTCAACGTAGATCTCTCCGGGGAACACGCGCTCGACCCGGATCTGAGTACCTACATTGTACACCTGCATAACCCCAGTGCCGAACACGCAACAGTCTCGAAAGACCTTGGGCGCAACTTTGTACACTCCCGCAGTGTAAAACTGTGACTCAACGAACTTTTCAAGTAGCTTGGCTCGTCGCTGGGTGCTGTAGTTTCCCCCAGAAGTGAGGAAGACAGGGCGGGGGCGGTTCTTAGCGATCCGTGCGGAGACAGTGTCGCATACAGATTTGATGACATTTAGCGTTACTCGGTCTTGTGAAATAGATTCTGAAAAAGTGCTCGGAAGCACTCCAGCATAATCCCTATTGCCATACAAGCGAAGATGACGCAGATTATCAACGTAACGTCCACCATCGTTTTGTTTGATGTGGCTGTAGGCGTCCCAGGCCGACTCATGGGGGTCGGATTTAGTCCACCAGCGGAAGTCTGATTTAAGGTACATTTATGTGGCCGAGTAGTATAAGAGTTCTTCTGCGGACGAACCGGGAGTGTGCTCAATCTCAACGTCTCCCTCACTCAAGAGCGGCTGGGGCTGCTCTGGCTCCATCGAAAACTCTAAAGTATCGTTACGGAAATGCGTAACTCCCCGCTCTCGCAGGGAATCCACCAAGTAAAGAAGTTCTTCGACGCTGTATACCATCGTGTAAGTGTATATGGGCTTGACAAAGTGGTCGCGCCGCTTACACTACACGCAAGCTAATGGCGCATTGCGTCGCCAGGCAACACCCCTAAGCGGGCACCTCTGCGGGACAGGAGGTGTCCGCTTATTTTATCTTTGGAGAGTAGAATGAACGAACTTCTTATGGCCGCCATCCAGTACATTGATGCACTCGGTGGAACTCGAAAACTAGAGTTAGACCGGCTTAGGAAGTTAAAAAGTACCGTTGACGTTTACAAGGAAGCCCACCAAGGCTCGTCATCGGACTCAAGTCTATCTACCTCTTCCTGCTCCATCCGGTCTGCTTCAGCATTCCAGTAGGCAGGTGTACCATAGACGGGTTTATCGTACTCGAAACCGTCCGAATGGTGCATACATTCACGCCAGGCGTACAGTAACGCATCACAAAGGTGATCGTGGAACCTGCGGTCGTCGATGACCATTTTACCACGGTCCATCGCGTCGATGTTCCACTGAAGCAGGCTCATCTCTTCGAGTAGAGCTTCGTTACCCCGGCGACATATCTGAATGCTCGCAGTGCGGAGGTCGCCGTTCATGTGGGCGATGAAGGACGCCTTCTTCGACTTCTGAGCGGCCAAGATAGGAAGATTAAACCGCTTCTTCATCTCTTCAGCGTAGCCCTTACCGAAACCACCCGTATCAGCTACGATACGTGAAAACATGTATTCTTCGTTTAGCCTTTCGACGTGCGCTGCTACAGCCGATGGGATTAGCTTGCTTTCCTTGTAGCTTTCGATGACTCGAACCTGGCGCATTTTATCTGAGTAGGCTAGCACCACAAACGCAGTGGGATCGTTGAAACCAAGGTCGATACCTAACACGTATTCCCAGTCACCATCATTATCAAAGTCAAACTCTTCAATGACGTTGCGACCCTCGTCGTACTCGAAGACGAGCGCGGACGCATCGCGTATCCACACGCCACAATACTCTCGCAAGTACGTCGGGTGGTTGTCGTCCCACGCCTTTTGCTTCCGCTTCCTGTCAAGCCAAGACTCTACATCCGGTATGTGGGGGTTATCCCGCAGCGTCCAGTTGTGAATGGCCCACCCAGCCTCCTTGGTCGTCAGGTTGTAGAAAGCGCCCGCACACGCGCTGTTAGGCGTGCCTGTGACCACGATCTGACCATCGTAGTCGAGAGTAGCCGGCTCTAGCACGTCTTCAATAAGGTCATGCAGGAAATGAGGGAAGCCCTGCGCCTCGTCTACAACCGCTATCGGGTACTTGGGACCACGGAGCTTTTCGATCTGCCGCTTGTCGTCTGCACCTCTAATGATGATTTTCGACTTATTAGGCAGTATAATGTCGCCAGTGTTCTCCCTAAACTTAAGGTTAAGACCTAGTTTTGTGTCTAGATCGTACAGAGCAGGCCACAATATGTCCTTACCACTGTCCCGCGTAAGGGTGATATAGGGGTTAATGCTCCGCTCATGCTTAAGCGCGTGCTCTAACAACATGAAGGCAATGCTGTACGACTTGCCCGCACGGCGGGAGCAGACCGCTGCTTTGTTACGAGACTTGTCAAGGACAAAGTCTCGTTGGGGGCCAAAAAGTAACTTAGCCGGGTCGAGGGCATTCCGCTTCTCTGCCCTACGGGCAGCCTCCGCGAGAATACGCCTCGCCTCCTTCTTATTGGTTATCTTCTTCTTCATGGTTCCAATCGTCTGGCAAAGACGAGAATAGAAGGTAGGGGTTGTACACCCAGCCCTTGTCCTTGATCAGCGGACGCACCATGGGGTTTGAATGGGTAACCATAACGGCGGGAGGCTTCTCGGTTTCCTCAAGTAGCGTCACCAGCTTAGTGGCTATACCAAACTTGCGGAAAGGTTGCTTGATATATATGTAGTGAATAACCAGCGCGGTGTCCACGACCTCAGCGCAGCACCACCCTAGAATCTGGTCTGGGTCTTCCTCGTTACAGGCAACGATGACGATGCCGTTGGGCATGATAGCCTCAAGGATTTTATGGTGCTGGTGGTAGTAGACGGTGTTGGGCACACTGCGTACCATGAACCCGTCCCGGTTGGACTTTAGCCACGAGCTAGTAATGAATGGCACATCCGATCGCTGCGCCTTCCTAATCTGAATCGGTAATATTGGCATAACTCACCTCACTGGGGTAGTGTCTTCGGATACGGGCATAGGCCGTACATCCACCTCACCGCGCTTCATAGCCCCCTGTAGGCGGGAAATGCAGGACCGGCACAAAGGCACAATAAGCACCCCTGAGCGGCCCTCTAGTAGCCACTCAGCGCGCCTTTTGCAGCTTTTGTACGCGCATCTAATCGTTTCCCTCTGTAAGAGTGCGTGCCGCCTCATCCATCATCATAAGCAGGTCCTCATCCGACATCTGAGACGGGTCGGTCTTTTTCTCCTGCTCCCGCTCTTCGCGTGCAAGCTTTGTCATAGTGTCGGCCATCTGTACGAACTTACGAGTCTCCGAGGGGGACAGTTCCTCTCCCATCTCAACACGCTGCCTGAGCACCCGGAACTCTTCCGCTATCACGGTGTAAGCATCAGCCATAATAACACCAATATGCGGCTTTAGGCGCACAGAAGGGCTAAATGACGGGTTTACTATACGTTTACCCTTGACATCTGCAATAGACAGACCACTTGATTCGGTTAACGAGCCTGTAACTGGCCTATTGGACGCGAATACCTCCGGGTCGGCGGAAAAATGCTTGGCCCGTAGCTCGGCGTGTACCTCGGGTGAGCCCTTCTTACCTTTCTTCATTTAGCATCTCCTGCTCAATTCGCTTGACAATGCGTGAGACACGCCCACGGGGGACACCCGTACTGCGCTCTATCCCGCGGAATGACTGCCCCTCAGCGTGCATGCGCCATACCTGGCGGTCTTCCTTGGAATACTTACGTGCCCGTAGCTTATGGCCTTTCTGCCTAGCTAGCTGATAGTAGCGCTCCCGGTCAGGTGTCCAGCGGCGGACGGCATCCATATGCCCAAACCCGCGCAATAGGTTACCCGACTCGCCTGTCTTCCAGTCGGTAATCTCAATGTCCTTGAATCCCGCCTCGGCAAGCTTCGCGTAGCTCTCCTTCCGCAGCTTCAAAAACTCTCTCGACTCGTAGTATTTTCTATCGCTCATACTGTTGTATATCCTTAAGGCTATCTTACTTAGGTGTTCAGGAGGGCAAAAACCGATGTTGGGAGAGCCTTGATTGCCCCTTCACACTTGCTGAGGTGCTAGGAGGCTTTCTAAGCTCGTTAGCCATACTAAAACGTCCTACCCTACTCGTGCAACCCTAAAACGTCCTCTAAGAGCCTCCTAGGGGCCTTTACGTGGATGTAGGAGGTGGTAGCTGAGTGGGACAGAGTACCCGTTTGTAATTTGGGGTTCGGCCGGGGAGTGAGTATATACACATCCGGGGTCGGAGTCGTAACCGGGATCGGAGGGGGGAGGGGTATTGTATTCTAATGTGTTGCGATGTATTGCAACGTAGTGTATGGTAGTGTCATGTATGGCAACGTATGGCAGTGCAATGTATGGCAGCGTATGGTAACGTATGGCAATATGCAATAAGCGTGCCGGCATGGATCTTGCTAGCTATGCAAGAAGCATACCAGGACACCTTGGCATGATACGTGCTAGGTGCATAAAGCGTGCCAAAGCGGGAACGTATGCAAAGAAAATGCCACCTTCCCTGAGGAAAGTGGCATGAATCTTGCTTAGTGTGTTGATTTGTGTGTGATTATGGCATGGAAATTGCTGGTAAATTAGCCTAGTTCTTATCCCCTCCCATCGCGACACACACTGACACACTCTTTGCTGCTAGTGTGCCAATGGTCACGCAATGGCCTTCACTTGCGCCAGCGTCAACGGTTCGAACTTGACGCGCCCCACTAGCTGGACTTCCTCGCATAGCTCCTCGCGGTGATTTTGGGCGTCGCTGAAGACCGCATCAAAGTGGTTCCCCATGTCGACCAAATCAGGTGGGTAGTCGTCATTTTCGTGATCGTGATCGTAGTAGACCACGCATGTCACGTGGAAGTAATGCCTCACGACTCACCCCGCAGCACCTCAGAGAACGGAACTAAGTCGGGGTTGGTGGTCCACGTGTCATTGGCCCCGCTGTACACCTCCTCGCTCAAGTTCGTGAGGATAGCAATCTCCCCGTTGCCCATCTCCACCACACGGGCCCCCGGAAGCTTCTCCAGCGCCCACTTCATAAGGTCGTCAAATGTCATTTCAAATCCTCCAATCGTGTCTTCAAATCCCAAAATGCAAGCGCCAAATTTGCGCTTGACTCACCTGTTACCACGTGCGGCCCGTAGACCACTTCCACGACCCACCGACGCCCCGTGTATCGGATGCTCATTCTGTCCGCTGGAGGTGGTCCCTCCAGCACCTTGACCACTTGTTTCTCCCTCATACGAACCCCAGTACAACTAGTGGCGAGTGTACGCGACCCTTGCCACATGAGTGGCACTTGTAGCCCTGGGCGTCGGGCTCCACGCGTTGACTATCCCCGCACTGAGGGCAGTCGGTAGAGTCGAGCACCGAATCATGGATCATGGCCTCGAGTTCATCAAATGACCACTGTTGGCCCTTGTACCTATATATCATTTCGTCACCTCCAAACGTCTCTTCATACTTTTTGCTTTCACGCCGTGTGCGGCGAAAGCGATACCAAACCCACGGTCCCGCAAGCGGTCCGCGTCTAGACACAGCCCGCATTGAGCGCAGGCCTTGATCTTAGCGTTTCCGCTCTTCTCTGTGACGATTGCTCCCGGATGCGTCTCTGCGTCGATTCTGCGGGTCACCATGCCGACCCTACCGTGCATGCCGTAACACTCGCGAGTCGCCTTGAGTTTGCACGATGTGGGGCACGTCTTCTCAATGCTCGCATAGGTGGTGGTAACCTTGACCCCGTCGATGCTGAAATCGCGAGTCTGAGCCGGGCAAGGGATCCAACGAATCCCTCCCTCCGTCCACGACCTGGAGCCAGCCGGGAAGGCCGCCACATACCGAGCTGGAGCATACCCGGCCGCGATGGCCTTCCCGACCTGATCCAGGGTGTCAACGCTAGCCAACACCGACATTCGAGGCCCCCAGGCCATCCGCGGAACATCTGCCCATGCGTGGGTGTAGGTCCACGCCTTACCACCTCCACGGTCCAGCCACCGAACCACGGCACCGCCGACGATACGGGCCGCGGTACGATTGCGGCAATCGCCGACTGTGTGAAGTCGGAGCGGACGCCCATCAATCGGGCCACCACGGAACGCCCCGTCAATGGCGGCAGCTTCCGCCCTTGCGACGTCAACCGAGCGGGTCACGCTTCCACCACCTTGTCAGTGGCGTCTACCTCTCGCGCCATGGCCAACACGAGACGCACCGGATAGCGGTAATCTAGCAGGCAACGCAGGTGGCCCGTGACATCGTGGCAAGCGTCTCCCAGCGAACGGGCCTCCAACACGAGACGGATCAACCGACGCGACCCCTTGTCACCTACAAAAATGTCCTCCGTCGTAAACGACCATTCCGCTGTTGCGTAGATCTCCATTTCCCGCGCCATGCGTTTGCTCAAAACATCCGCGACCACCTCGCGAGAGTCGGTGGTGTCCACCTCGAAAAATAGATCGTAGCTCATTCCGACACCTCACCTTTCCACTTCAATCCGATCGGACGAACCGCACGCCCCATGATCCAATTGGGAAGCCTATCAGCCCCACCCTGGAGGCTCCAAAAATTGTGTCTACAGGTGTACTCACCAAACCCACGTAAAGCGGCCTCCAAGTCATCCCGCGCAGCCCACACGACAGGACGCCATAGCATCGCAAAAGGGTCGTGGACATCCGCACGCATAAGCACTCTGGACACGCCCAAACCCTCCTCAATGCACTGGGGCGACTTCCGCCATTCCAGCCGGTACCGGCTTCCGTCTTCATCTTCCAGAAACTCAACACTTAGCATTCGACACCTCCACGGCAATCGACCCCAGTCGACGCCTAATGGTTTTCTGATCTTTCCGCATAACCAACACCTCCAGCGAATCCAACGCCCGGAAACGGGCTGCTAGGCCCTCCAGCGTCGACGCCTTGACCACCGACTCCCGCAAGTGGGGCCGCGGACCTCCAGCGAATAACAATCTCATAAAAACCTCCAATCTTGGCACGTATATTGCATGCCGGGTAGAAACAGGGGCCCCCGAGGGGGCCCCCAGGGGTCACAACAGGGGCGCACACTCACCACTAGCGATGGACAACACCGTGCCCCAGTCCTCCGCGGTAAACGCCCCATCGTGGGCCCACCTGGCCTTCTTTTTACGTGTGTTCTCGACATCCCCCTCACTGACCCATGATGACACCGCGACCATCTCCGCGGTGCGCTCCGTCAGTGTGATCTCCAATCGAAGTGGGCGACTTTTCAAGACGCAACGGTAGACCCGTGTCACCATGGTGTCGGAAACGTAGGGTACCGACTCAAGCGACCATTCGAAGTAGTGTCCGGGGGTAAATGGGTGGTCCGATACGTGTACTTTAGTGTTCTTCTCAGTCATTCCGTGTGCTCCATTCATGCCGCGACATTGCGACGATGACTGGGGATACTGCATGGCACGTGCCAACACAAAAAACGCAATGATTCCGCTAACGCATCGCGTCAAAATAGCAGAATCGCGACATGTTGTCTCGGACATAATGGCGCAATGTTAGAAAAATAACGCCCAGATCGCGACAGGACGTCACACCGTCAATCGACGCACGTCAAGCGGCACACAATGGCCCACGTGTGCCACTATGCAACCCGCATGCCAATTGGATGGCACGATCGTTGCAACGTGCGAGCAAGATCTGTGCCAAGAAATTGTTTCACGTGAAACAGTGACAACGTGTCACGTGCGACTTTTTGTCGCGAGACAACGTGTCACACCTAAGTTTTGGCATGGTTTGTGCTAATTCAAATACTATGCCAATGAGACAACTTGTCACACCGTGACATTCTGTCACTGCGACACTTTGTCACACCCTAAAACCTGGCATGGATCGTGCTATAGCAAAAGCCGTGCCAATGTGCCATTTTGTCACACTGAGACATTTTGTCACGTGACAACCTGTCACACCCAGGAGCGGGCCGGAGGCTGAAAAAGTTTGGCGTTTCCGCTTTCTTTATAAGAAGCTGTTTTTTGTGGTACTGGGGATTTTTTCCGCGAAAATTATTTCGCCGATCCCCAGTCCTGTGCAATCGACGGCTCTGCAATGAGGGGGGTCCTTAATCTGGAGACTTCTTCCATAGTTTTTTGTAACTGGTAGGAAACGGCCTCTGCATCTGCGGCATCACACTCCACTAGGATCTCATCGTGTACCTGGCTCACCATATGTGTATGCTTATCGCAGTGTTTACTAAAGACTATCATGGCTTTCTTTACCAAGTCAGCCGCACCACCCTGCACCGGAGTATTGAACGCTAAGCGTTCCCCGTGCCAGCGGTCTAGCTTATGCTCAAAGCTCTCCGTATCTGGGTTGCGCCTAGCAGCCTCTGTAAGCTGAGGAATATTCCGCCTCCTACCGGACAGCGTCTTGACGTATCCGCGCTCGTAGGCAGCCCGTAAGACCTGCTGGCGTAGACGATCTACCTCAGGGTACGCCTCGTTGTAGTTATCAAGGAAGCGCTGCGCTTCATACTTGTTCACACCTAGCTGCTGTCCCAACTTCTTTGCTGCTGCACCGTACACCGTGGCAAAGTTAATAGTCTTAGCCTGCTGCCTGGAGCAGCCGACAAGGTCTGCGGTCTGCTGGTGGACGTCAGCCCCATCGGAGTAAGCGTCGAGTAACTTCCCCTCCTTAGCCAGATGGGCCAACACCCTTAGCTCAATCTGTGAGTAGTCAGCCACCACGAGCTTCCTACCCGGCGGGGCACGGAAGGCTGCCCGTATGTTTTTCCCGATCTCACTGCGGGCAGGGATGTTCTGTAGGTTGGGGTTGCTACACGAAAGGCGTCCAGTTCGCGTCCCATGTTGCATAAAACTACACCTTAATCGGCCATCTTCGTGCTGAAAAGCCTGGTCAACTAGCGTATGCGTGTATGTATTTAGGTTCTTAGCAATGTATTGGTAGTCAAGCCGTAGGCTTGCAGCTAGATGCCCTAAGGAGCCCTCTTTGCACAAGGCATGCGCTTGTCGCATCGCATCTGCGTTGACCGTGAATCTTCCGCTCTTACCTTTGGTAATGCCCTTCGACGGCCAGAGCCCCCCGTCGTAGAAATACTCCGACACCTGAGAGGCGGAAGTAATCAACACGTTTGGGAACAGGAAATCCCACTCGTCGTGTATCTGCTCGGCCTTTATGCGTAGCTCACCACCGAGCCCTGCTAGCTCTTCGCAGTCAACTCCAAACCCGCTGTGTTCCATGTCGGAGAGCACGAACACCATGGGCATCTCCTGGTCCTTAAACACTCCCCAGAGTTCCTTGTCCCATAGCTCTTGGCGGAACTTGTCTACAAGCTCGGCTACGGCGATGACGTCGTCTCCAGCGTAGGGCGCTGCCCCCCGTGGGTCGATGGAGGCAAAGCTTCCGCCCTCGGTCACTTGCTCAAAGCTCTCCATGTCCATATCTAGGAAGTGCTTCGCTGCTGCCTTGAGCCCGTACTTGCTCTTGCCCGGTGCTTCCGCTTCAAGTAGCCACATCATGATCATACTGTCACGAGCATTCCGCGGTGGCCTCAGGCCCTCCCTCCTGAGGACCGCCGCGTCATGCTTCCAGTTATGTGCCCAGACCTCGGCCTGCGTATCGCATATCGCTCGCAGTAGTCTATAGGCTAAATGAGTGGGTGCGTTGCCGGTGTGGTGTGCGACCGGGATATAGTACGTGTTCCCACGTAGGTGTAGGCTGAACCCGGTAAGGCTAGAACGATGTACGTTGAGCATCTTCTTGCCTACCAGGCGTGGACCGTCTGACTCGGTGTCAAAATAGATCCTGTCGGACGGGGCATCGCAACTCAGTATGTTTACCAGGTTGCGTAGCAACTTGGCGTCTGTGGCGACTATAGTAGAAGCCACACGCCACCTATTACGATCACAAAGCCTGCGGTAAACCCAAATGCCACACAGAGTGCTGTCTCGATAAAGACGCCACGTTCGTATTCGCTGCGGAACAACATCAGTTTAACCCAAAATCAGATGTGAGGTCTTCCGCCTCGGCCTTGGCTTCCATGTTTGCTAGCGCATCTTTAGACACCAGCAAACAACCCAAAAGAACTGCTGCGGTCTGCATGTCGGAGCAAACAATTACGGGATCGGACTCTAGGTCAAACGCAATCCCAAAGGTGTCGTCGATTTGTTCCACGATACACCAGGCGGATAAAGAACCGTGTGTCCTAAAAAACTTCCGCGCCATTTCCGCCCAATCGCCGGCTCCAATATCATCATCTTCTTCAATCATTTCACGTCACCTTCCTGCAAAGCATCGCGTACCTTCTGCAAACGAGTAAAGAGCACAAAGCTCCACCCGCAAATATCTAACAGTTCTTCTTGGATCTCATTCATTAGTTCCAAGGGCTGGCGGGAGAAGCTACGATCCCCGTACTCCTTCGCACCTGCCGATAGCCGAGCCTGCACTAACCCAGCGAAGTCTTCAAACTTTTCCATTAGCAACTTTCTTTAAACGTGGTAGCGTGCGGGCTACCCTGGGGATATTTCGTGTTGTATTCATCATGCTTCCTTGCTAAATGTTTTTATAAAAATATCAATGTCCGCACCCATTGGTGAAACTGCCGGGAATCGAACCGCGGAAACGCCTGCCAGTTTCAAAGTAGGGCCTTTTAGTGTCTTGCCCAGGACGTGCAGAAAGAAGGTATGATGAAGACTAGAAATCGTCCTCGGCTTCGGGGACGATTTGTGCACCGTTGCAAGTGTACACATTAAGGAAGTAATCACCTGATGTCAAGGCCTCCACAAGCGACAGCTTGGGATACTTGGGGTGATCGGTTGACTCCTTGTTAGGAGCAAAGTCAAACACTAGACTGCCGTTCAACTCTCGGGGGTATATAACTGCTACCTCAGGCTTAGGGCCGCCTCGACGGTCCTTGTCCTTGGGGGTAGCTACGATTCGTACAACTGGTTTAGCCATTCTGTGTCTCCTTCAGGTCATTCACTCTTGTCTTGTATTCGTTACGCAGCGACTCGTAAGACGCCGTACCACGCATCGTAATGATGCGAGGCTTCACTTGCTCCAAGTCCATTAGCGTCTTGCTGGACGCGATGGCCGTTGAGATCTCCTCCATGGTGAACATGGTCTTGAACCCCTTCTCGGTCCCACCAGACTTCTTCGCACGAGGCTTAGATGTCTTCTTCGACGTGCTGCGGTCGGTTGCAGCGTCCGCCTCGGGGTCGTCCCCCCAGGACATTGTGAACGCATTGGCGTATGCGTACTTGAGAGCGGCTGTATTGGCCTTCATGACCGCCTTGTCGCCCTTATCCTGTCCTTGCCCAAGACCCTGCACTACAAGGATCTCACCGTTCTCACCGTCCACGAACTTGAGCGTAAGGCGAACGATAGCGTTGCCATCCTCAAAGTGGACAAGCTCCGCGTTACTGCTAATCGCAATCTTGCGGGTTGTCAGCGCCTCGTTGACTTTACGCAGTACCGCTTCCGCACTTGCGTAGCTGTACTTGTGGAAGTCGTTCTTAGCGTCCTTCTGTACGTATGACACGTCCTGTGCCACCTCGCTCAACTTAGCTGCCAGCGACTTAGTTTGTTCCGTCATCAGTCTCTCCCTTCACTTTAGCGACCGCCACCTCCGGTGGAATACCGCTTTCAATCATTTGCTTTAAATCAGAGTAAATACCCTCTGTCAAGCTGTTCATAAGTTCATCCGCCGCTTCAGGACCATTAAACACACGCACCATGTGGGTCACGGCGCTCATGCAATGTGCAGCGGCATCATTGTTGTCATCAGTAATCGCGGAATGAGCGTGCAACATAAGAATGCTGTTTACCCCCGTCGCAATCGCGGACATCTGCTCTAGCAGTTTGTCCACCACAGTCTCCTTCTTAGAAGGAGTCGAGTTCTCGTCTGGCATCTTCAACCTCTTTCCAAAACGCCGTAGCGTCTTCTTTCAACATTTTCTGTATGGCTTTGTCAGCGTCAACTACGTGTCCGACCATGTCGCCAGCACCTACCTTAGCCACTAATAGAGCCCAGTCAAGCCCTGTTACAAAAAGTTGGTGCTGAACTTGGATGTAGTAAAAGTCCGGCGGTTGCGGTAACCACTTCTTGCGTGACCACACCTCGGTGTTCTTCATCTCGATTAGACCCAACCCGCTGCGTCGATGGACTTCGTCCATGAAGTCTGGGAGCCAGCCCTTCTTGACTGCCACCTCTTGCACTTCCCGCCTTCTCCGGGGTGCTAAGGCGAAGCCGTCTATCGTACAGGCTAGCACTGGGCACCGGGTGCTCTTGAGGAAGGCGTTGCAAGACCGAGTGCGTATCCCAGTGATCTTGGTAAACATCTCCATGTTGAACTTCTCGGACTCCCGCCCCCACCACATGTTGTTGCTGTCCCGAAACGCAGACGACATAGCCGCCTTCTCAGAAAACAACTGCTCTTTGCTTTTCCACGGGTTTCTGTCGAGTAATGCCGATGATTCACTAGCGGTAATGTGCTTATACCGGTGGTTTAACCACTCTGGGTCGGTGTCATAACACACAAACTTGTAAGGTTTCTTCATCTTTTCTCCTTCCCGCTCAGAATACACCCTAAATGGTGGCTGTCAAGGCCGCTGGAGAGAAACCTATACTGATCTACTTACCTTAGGACTATCTTAAGTTAATTACCTTAGGACTTTCATGACCCTTCCGCTTGACAGGATCAGCCTTATGGCTATCGTAAGCGGGACAGGAGGAAAGATGGATGTATGGAGTTTAACAGGATCTGCGGACGAGGCTATTCGCAGGTTTAGAACATTTGACCCAGGAGAGCCTGACTTGATCAAGACGGGCATTAGGCCCGTCGATGCTTCGATTGGGGGTTTATTCCCTGGGTCGTGCGGTGTCGTCGGGATGGCAACTGGGGTCGGTAAAAGCAGCCTAATGTTGGCGTCTGCGCTAAGTTCTTCGGAAGCTGTGGGGATCATTAGTTGCGAAGACACACCTGACGTAGTTGGTTCACGAGCCATAGCTTGGGCTTCGGGGGTGAACTCACGGAAGCTGCGTACAAAGCAGCTTACGGAGCAGGACAAACGCGACATCACTGAGGGGCGGGACAGGCTGAACCAGACTAACGTACTGGTGACCTACGCTGTAGGTGCCCCCATAAAAACCATATTGGAGTGCGTAAACGCTCTTGCAGAGGCTGGTTGCAGGCTTATTTGGCTTGACTACTTGCAGAAAGTACGTGGAGTAGGCGATGATAGGCGGAATGAGGTGTCTACTATATATACGCAGTTCCAGTATGCGTGCGCTCAGAATGAGTGCGCGGGTATGGTGATCAGCCAGTTCTCCCGCCAAGACCCTACTAAGGAGCCACAGATATATTGGCTGAAAGAATCCGGCGACATCGAGAACGAAGCTCGGCTGATTATCCTGGGGAACCGTTCCGCTGAAGACGCGGACACCGTGTACTGCCGGGTAGCCAAGAGCACCTTTGGTGGGGAGAATGTTCGCTTTGCTTATAAGCGGGACAGCGCAGGTATCCTTCGGGAACTCGACCAGCGTGACGGACAATACGAGGACTTTTAGGGGGACATTATGGACGTAGACTCTATGACACTTGCTGCTATCGCAGCGTTACTGATACTTGTTATGCTAACCACAAAGCCTGGGAGTAGCTAATGTTAGATAACCCATTTGACATTGTGTACATAGACCCTCCTTGGGACTATAAAGGTCAGAAACAGCATGCAGGCGCTGGAGCGGGAAATACGGGTGGTGCGATAACGCACTACCCCACAGTCACTCTTCCAAGAATGAAAGAGTTTCCTATCGCGGGTTTGATGGCTCCCAGTTCACTTTTATTTATGTGGGTTACTAACCCACATCTTGCCCAGGGGATTGACTTAATTAGAAGTTGGGGTCTGCAATACGCGACTGTTGCTTTTGTTTGGGATAAGCAACGTGTCAACCCCGGTTTCTACACTATGTCGCAATGTGAGTTGTGTCTTGTAGCTAAAAAAGGAAAGATCCCAACCCCCCGTGGTGCTCGAAACATACGTCAGTTCGTTAGCGAGAAGAGGGGGAGGCATAGCGCCAAACCTTCTCAAGTACGAGAGCGGATTACGAAAATGTTTCCCTCCCAACGTAAACTTGAAATTTTTGCAAGGCATTCGGAAAGTGGGTGGTCATCTTGGGGTTTTGAGTCGGGGGAGACTACTTGCCCATTGACCGCTAACTATTTAGCTTCTTGCGGATGGGGCGTAGACGATGCCTAAGGCGCAGAGGGTTAAGGGGCACGGTTACGAGCGGAAGATTGCTATCTTGTTCCGCAAGTTTTTCCCTGATGCCAAGCGCGGGTTCCAGTCTAGGGGCGGGACTTCTGAGGAGCCGGACGTTGATGGCACTCCTTGGTACATCGAGTGTAAGAGACAGAAGGCTAACTGTAGCCTACGCCGAGCGTTGATGCAGGCTGAGGCTGGGCAGTACGTCGTTACTGATGATGCTACGACTAGGCGTGACTCTCGACCGCCGATGGCGATTTGTAAGAACGATAGAGAGCGGGACATGATGGCCATGTACCTGGATGATTTTATGGATATTGTCGAGAGGATCTACGGTGAGCAGAAAAAATAATGAAACCATTCTTACTTGCGTGTTTTCTGACGTACATTTTGATAATGAGCATCCTGGCGCATGGGCGGCTTTCCGAGAATGGCACGCCGAACACCGTCCCGCACTCACCATTGCCAACGGAGACATCGTCGATCTTGGAATGCTCTCCCGATACGAGCAGTCCGCAGATGACCCCGTATACGCAATCGACCAGATAAAGGCTGCTGTAGAGCAGCTAAACGAGCTTGAAAAAGAATGCGGTAGGCTTATCTACGTGCCGGGTAACCACGGTGAGCGCTGGGAGAAGGCCATCTTTGGTAAGAACGCTCAGGCGCTGAAGGGTGCGTCCGGTATGACGCTGCGGGAGCAGATGTACGCCCAGGGGCTGTCCACGTCTGTGAAATGGGTTACGGAAACGGCAACCTGCCCCGGAGTGTACATAGGGAAAAAGGCAGTCCTCGTGAGGCATGGCCATAAGCAGGCTGGCGGATGGGGGATTAAAAATGTAGCTTCCGCCCATCTCACGAAGTTCCCCACGGTGAGCACTGTCGTAGGCCACCACCATAGGGCTCAGATGATGGGTCGCACTAGCCTCGGAAAGACCGTGGTTTCCATCGCAAACCCGCACCTTTCTGGCGATCACGACTACAATACCAGTCCTGACTGGCAGCGTGGCTTCACTATTATGGAGTTTTACGGTAGGAAAAGATTACGGGATTGTGTTGACTTTACGCCTCATGTGGTCATTATGGACGACAAGGGGCGGTTTGCCTACAACGGAAAGATCTATGGAGGTTCGTGATGAGTATAGTTGCAGCGGTGGTTCGTGATGAGCAGGTTTTCATGGGTAGCGATAGCTTTTGCACAGCTAACGTCGCTTACGTCACCTCACCAAAGGTGTGGAAGGTCGGAGAGGTGCTGTACGGGATCGTCGGTAATGCCGATGCCTGCGCTGCTATCCAGCATGGGTGCAAGTTCCCCGGCACTGTCGTCAACGCCCGTAGCGGCGGAGATATCCGGGAGGACGTTGACATTGAGCGATGGGTTTATCACGCGATTTTACCTCGGGTGAAGGAGAGCCTGGTCAAGGCTTCAGTAGCTGAGCCCGTTTTCAACCTGCTGGTAGGCCTACGTGGTCGCTTGTTTATCTTGGAGGATAACACCTCTTTTGAGGTGATGCGTCCTTACGCGGCCATCGGGTCGGCGGAACAGATTGCCTACGGTGCCATGTACGCCAAGATGAACAGCCGGGGGGCGAAGCCTTCCCCAGAAAACATTGTGCGTTGTGCCATTGAAGCCTGTAACGAGTTTTCTCCCGATTGCGGCGAGCCGGTTGTGGTGCGGTCGTGAAGAACAGGGTTGTCTTTAGTAGTGTGAAGCATGACTGGCAAACTCCAGATAGCGTGTTGAACTTGGTGGAACAGTTCCGCCACATCCGGTTAGACCCTTGCACCACTTTGGACAACCCGGTAGGTGCTGAGGAGTTCTTTACCCCGGCTGACGATGGGCTTTCTAAGGACTGGCAGATGGAGCGCGGGGGGCTCATCTACGTCAACCCTCCTTACGGTAGAGAGCTAAAGAAATGGGTCGGTAAGGTGGTGTCCGAAACATCCCGCCGTCCGTTTCAAAGCAACCGTCTGGGTACAGAGGTGATACTGCTTATTCCCGCCAGGCCGGATACGGCTAACTGGCAACAGGGCATCTTCAACAACGCAGACGCAGTGTGCTTTGTCCAGGGTAGGATCAAGTTCCGAGGGGCTCACAGCGGAGCGCCCTTCCCTTCCGCCCTTGTGTACTTCGGTGACCGGGAGGAAGACTTCTGCAAGCATTTCCGCTCTATGGGCCACTGTTTTGAGGTATTACCCCATTCACAGGAGTGAGTGTTGCTTCGTTTTAAACTTCTACTGGCACTAGGTTGAGGTGTTCTCGTGCAGAAAGAAACTTTTCATAGGAAAACTGACTCGAACTCGGATCCCAAGGACGTCCGCTGCGCGTGGTGCGAGAAATGGGATGAACATCCGAATGGGACACGATCCGTTGCCGTTCTAGGGGCAGCGTGTTTCTGTAGCAGATGTCTTGTGTCAGCAGTATTACGGAGGTCCAGCAGGCATCTGACCAGGATGACCGAGGCCCATGATCCGGGGGCACCACCTCTATCCCGATAGTGTTGGCATTGCAGCTACCATTGCGCGCAAGCCACCGGGTTCTCCAGGACACAGGAGCGTCCTCGTGGTAAGGAGCCCACAGTTTACCATCGGCAAACTCAAGAGGGCTGTCGTAGCCAGGCCAACGCTCCTGCCACCACTTGTACTTGTCACGCATCCAGTTTCTGCGGTACTGGTTTGCCTTACGTGACCCTACATGCCAGGCAGCTAGGTGCTCAGGCACCAGTTGTACGACTTGACCGCACTGCCCTACTACGTAGTGGCCAGACGCCTTCATGATCCGAGTGTAGATACGCACAGCAGTGTCGAAGGAGTCCCGCTCCTTAAAGCGGCTACCTTGCCTCTGCCACCTGCGATACGGCCCAGACCCCGTCGTGTGAATAACAACGCCGGAGACAGACGCTCGTGGGGAGTAGACCCCCCTCTTTACGCCCAGAGAGGGCTCGTACCGCTGGGGGATGGCAGAGTCCATACTATCCGCAGTCAGCGCAGTCCGGGTCGCAGTCAGCGCAGTCGGGTCCAGAGCAATCTCCGCAGCCGGGTGACGCAGATGGCGTCATTGGCATCTTCAGGATGCCCGCACCGCGAGGCTGAAGAAAGCTAAGCCAAGCTAAAAGTTGCCTCAGCAACTCGTCATCTTTGGGTGTGGGGGTAAGCTTCGTGACTACGCTCGCTACCGACAGTACGCCGCTAACGATCAAGCCTAGCTCTTCCCAGTTTTCAACTAACCATTCCATTTTAACTCTCCCGTCCAAACTTTTCGGACGCCTCGGCCCGTGCCGCCGCCTGTGCGAGGCTGGTTCGCAAGGTTTCAGGTAAGATGTCCTCGACAGTTTTACTGTCACCGCTTCGGATTGCTCGAATGAGGACAGTGGAAACTCTAAGCAACCCCTCTAATACTTCCCACTTATTCATCGTCATCCTCCAGTAGCTCCGATATCATACGAATAGCATCGTACAAACCATCGGGAGCGGTTACACCTACCAACTCCAAGTTGTGTAGCACTTGGTCCAAAGATTCCAGCAGACCAGGCAGCATAGCCCGGAAACTTGACTGTGTTGAGCCCTGTTGCCACGCTAAGAGCGCCTGCTGGCACGTGTGCAGTGACACGGCGGAAATACGCAGGGAACGCTCTAGGGCGTCGTAGGGACGCATTGCGGTGTCGTACTCTTCCCGCGTTTGGCTAGACTCCAACACACGTTCGTGTGCGTGTGAGTACGCCTCTGCGGAGATATCGTCTAGCTCCACCAAGACATGGCTAGTCACGCTAAGGGCGCGTTGAGCCATTTCAGGCGGTGGGCAGGCAGTCAAAACCATGAGCGGGAGAATAGCAGCGGCTCGCATTAGTATCGTCCTCTTCCTTTTTTGGGCTTCTTCTTAGGCTTAGGCTTGGGCCTAGGCTTGGGGGGAGCCTTCTTCTTAGCGCCCATGGTGCGGCGACTGGAGCTTGACCGTAGAGGCATGGTCTTAGATAAACTGGAGAATGAGGGCAATGGCTGAGGGGATAGCTCCTGCTGCGAGTCCCCAGATTCCCGCTTTGACTTTGAGTTGGGCAATTTCTACCTGTATTGTTTGGATTTCTTTGCGTA
>JAAHTH010000564.1_pt1 | contig 34723 bp, 28 predicted proteins | sample 6116091 | NCBI WGS metagenome assembly JAAHTH01 (sample SAMN13939990, study PRJNA603662) | sponge metagenome | isolation source: marine sponge | host: Mycale hentscheli | place: New Zealand | collected 2006
CCAGACGAGATTTACAATCTTGCTGCTCAATCTCACGTTGGCACGAGCTTCAAGCAACCAAGTCTCACTTGGGACATTACTGCTGGTGGTGTGTTGAATATTCTTGAGGCGATTAGATACTCACCGCGAAAAGATGATATAAGATTTTATCAAGCAAGTAGCAGTGAGATGTTTGGTAAAAACTGTGACGGAGTAGAAAACAAGAAATACCAAGACGAAAACACTGAGTTCATACCTCAAAGTCCTTATGCTATTGCTAAACTAGCTGCTCACCACCTTGTGAGAAACTACCGAGAAGGTTACGGAATCCACGGAAGTTGTGGGATTTTGTTTAATCACGAATCTGAGCGACGAGGCGAGCACTTTGTTACACGCAAGATTACCAAGTGGATCGGTGAGTTTGTAAAATGGAGTGAGGGTGCTGAGTTTGGCAGTTCGCTGATTGATTTGCCAAAAGATGAGGATATGGTTAGAATTTATGGTAGACCCTTAAACAAACCAGAATTTCCAAAGCTCCGTTTGGGTAACTTAGATGCAAAAAGAGACTGGGGTCACGCAGAAGATTACGTTAACGCTATGTGGCTTATGTTGCAGCAAGAAAATCCAGACGACTACGTTGTCGCTACAGGTGAGACATATTCAGTTAGAGATTTTCTAGATGTGGCTTTTGCCAAGATTGGAATCGAAGATTGGAGCAATCTTGTAGTGATCGACCCACAGTTCTATCGCCCAGCGGAAGTAGATCATCTTTTAGGAATTCCAAATAAAGCAGAGGGTGAATTAAACTGGAAAAGAAAGGTTAGTTTCAAGGATTTGGTACACAGAATGGTAGATAGTGACTGCAAATGAAAAGAAACTACGATGACCCAATATATAAGAAATTTCGCAACGAAGTCCTAAAAAGGGACAATTTTACCTGTCAAATGTGTAATAACAGTAATAAAAGAACTTGGAAGTCTGTTCATCACATTATCAAATGGTCATCGTCGGCAAGTCTGAGGTACGATCCAGACAATGGAATAACCTTATGTCACCAATGCCATAAAAGTGTAACAGGTAAAGAACAGCATTACGTTTCATATTTCACAGATAAAGTAAAGGCGAACAAAAAATGACACAACAAATCGAAAACCTACATAAACTATACAAAGAATCTTTGGTTGCAGCAAAGGGTGAATACCAATTTACTTACGATGACGAACACGAACATGAAATCGTTAAGGCATTTAACGAAATCTATATAGACTGTAGAAAAAACCATAGAGATAAAGTGGATGTGAAAGTCAGTCAGGGTTCAAATACTATCACTTTTATCAAAAAGACTGATGCAAAGGTAGAAGTAGAAGATACACCTGTTGTACCAAAAGCTGAAGAAGTTGAAGTAGTCGAACCGAAAAAATGGCCTACGCCAGCCGTAGACCTGACCCTCGAAAACCCCAAGCGGGTTGAAGATTGTGAAACCCCTGAAGATTGCGAAGATGAATGTAAAGGAGACTGCACAGAAGGGTTCGAAGGAGACAACTTAACGTAATGTCTAAGTATACAGTTATTCAAGACACTAGAGAGCAAGATGGTTGGTTTTTTTCTCCTTACGATCAATGTGAAGGAATGGAAAGAGCCACTATGAATACTGGTGATTACACTCTAAAGGGTTATGAGGATGTTGTGTGCATCGAGAGAAAGGCTTCTGTAGCTGAAATAGCTATGAATCTAGGAAGAAAGAAAAAGCCGTTTAACGCTGAAATGGAGAGAATGAAAGACTTTCCATTTTCTTTTTTAATTTTAGAATTCAGCATGGAAGACCTCATACAATTTCCAAAAGGTTCTACTGTTCCTAAAAACGCCAGAGGTCAAGTAAGAATAACTGGAAAATATTTACTAAAGAGTTTAATGGAGTTTCAGATTTGGTATGACACCAAGATTTTATTCTGCGGAAACAAGCAAAACGCTTTTCTTGTAACCAATAGTTTATTCAAAAGATTAACAGAACTTTTTGATAAAGGTTCTGACGATAAAGATGTTAAAGAAAGAGTTTTTGACTTTTAAACAAATGAGGCAAAGATGCTAGACAGTAGGCCAGACTGGAAAAGAGATCAAGATGATGCGGAGCTTATGCATCAGTTTAATTTATCTATATCTAAAAGAAAAATATATCTACATTCGAGTTACGACTCTGAGGATGGCGATGAGCCGGGTACAGACTGGAGAATGGCTAACACTTTTATTAAAAACCTAAGCATACTAGAAAACTCTAGTGACGAAGGTATTGAAATACATCAAATGAATATGGGTGGAGATGAAGATTCTGGTTATGCTATCTACGATGCTATCAAAGCGTGCTCTTGTCCCATAACAATATTTACTCACGGAATTGCTGCTTCTATGGGTAGCATAATACCTCAAGCGGCAGATCACCGAGTGACTATGCCTAATTGTTTTTGGTTGATTCACAAAGGCACTTCGGGAATAGGTCACAGATCGAGAACAGAAGCTAAACAGTGGGCAAAATGGGAAGAATATTCCGACAGAAGAATGTTTAACATATATGCTGAGGCCATAGGTCACGCCGAACACTGGGCTGGCAAAGATCATTCCTCGGTCGCTAATTCCATTGCCAAAACTCTTGTGGGCAGAGGTGACTGGATCATGAACGCTTGGCAGGCTGTGGATTATGGGTTTTGCGATGAGGTTTTGGAATGATATCAGATAGGCAAAAGTTAGAAGATGCTTGGTTAGGCATAGATATAGATGAGTCTACACTGTTTAACCCTATGGACTTTGTTTTTGAGGATGGGGCTAACGATGAGCTAATGCAGCGTCTTTCGTGGCTTATGATGAAGCCTGAGTATTTTTCTTGGACTTGTAAGCATATATTCAATATCCAATTATCCCCCTTTCAGTCTATGCTACTATTTGAAATGTGGAACAGGAAGTTTCCTATGTTAGTAGGAAGTCGAGGTATGGGAAAGTCCTTTATCCTTTCTCTTTATGTTATGCTTCGAGCCTTCTTTATGCCTCGTAGAAAAATAATTATTGTTGGTGCTGCGTTTAGGCAGTCCAAGGTTCTGTTCGAGTATATGGACACCATATGGAAAAACGCTCCAGTGCTCCGTGATCTCTGCGACAACAGAAGTGGCCCAAGACGAGATGTTGACAGATGCGTTATGCACATAGGTCAGAGCACGGTTACCTGCCTTCCTTTGGGCGATGGTAGCAAGATTCGTGGTCAGCGAGCCAACGACATTGTTGCCGACGAATTCGCCTCTATTCCTCGCGATATTTTTGAGAATGTTGTTGCCGGTTTTGCGGCAGTAGCATCTTCTCCTATCGAAAAGGTTAAGCAAAAAGCGAGAGAAAAAAGATCTATAGAGTTGGGTATTCCTGTTCAGGCAGAAGAACAGCAGGTGGCAGACAAGTCAAACCAAATCATTTTATCTGGAACTGCTTATTACGACTTTAATCACTTTTCTCAATACTGGAAAAGATACACCGCAATTATTAAAAGTGGTGGCAATATTAATAAGTTAGAAGATGTTTTTGGAGGATCAGTTCCTAAAGACTTTGACTGGACTCAGTATTCGGTTACTAGGATTCCTGTAGAACTACTTCCAGATGGATTTATGGATGCTGGTCAGATTGGTCGAGCAAAAGCTACTGTTCATGCTGGTATTTACCAAATGGAGTATGGGGCAATCTTCACCACAGATAGTCAGGGGTTTTTCAAAAGAAGTTTAATTGAGAACTGCACTACTCATCCAGATAAAACAATTAGTTTCCCAACTTCTGGAGATGTTTGCTTTGAAGCATCCTTAACAGGAGATTCAGAAAAGAAACATGTGTTTGGAGTAGACCCTGCTTCTGAGGTGGATAACTTTAGTATCGTTGTTATGGAGGTCAATTCAGACCATAGAAAGGTTGTTCATTGCTGGACAACAAACAGGAAGTCTCACAAAGAAAAGCTAAAGTCTAAAGTTGTAGACGAAGATGATTTCTATTCTTACTGTGCCAAGAAGATCAGGCAACTGATGAAAGCCTTTCCTTGCGTAGAGGTCGCTATGGACGCTCAGGGTGGAGGTATCGCTGTTATGGAGGCTTTGCACGACAAAGACAAGATTCCAGAGGGAGAGCTACCCATATGGCCTGTGATAGACGAAGAAGGTAAACCCAAGGATACAGACTACATGCCCGGATTGCATGTGTTGAGAATGTGTCAGTTTGCTAAGTATGAATGGCTCGCAGAAGCTAATCACGGTCTAAGAAAAGACTTTGAAGACAGGGTTGTGCTTTTCCCCTATTTTGATTCCGCGAGTTTGGGTCTTGCTTTAGAGGTAGACAAGTCTATTGGTAGAAAGTATGACACTCTAGAGGATTGTGTGATGGAGATAGAAGATCTTAAAGACGAGCTTTCTATTATTGAGATCACTCAAACAGACAACGGTAGAGAAAGGTGGAATACGCCAGAGGTTAAATCTGGACCGGGTAAGAAGAGTAGACTAAGAAAGGATAGGTACTCTTCTTTGATCATGGCTAATATGTCTGCCAGAAGTGTTTTAACCGTGAAAACAACTCTTGAGTCTGGATCTCTAGGAGGGTTTGCAGACGGTTCACCAACATTCGGAATCGCTAAGGATGCCCCATTATTTCATGGGCCTTCTTGGTTTACAGAAAAAATGCGGGGTTTGTATTAGATTGTGTATATCAATGTAATCGGTAATACAATTGCAATTACATTGACAAGAAAGCATAATAAATGAGCGACCCCCTATTTCAAACCTTTGGTGATTCAGACGATTTTGCAGACATATATCAAAACCAAGATTTAGCAGGATATGATGGAGCCGTATATAAATCTCAGGCTCATGGTTATGGATTCGATAGAACACCCGGAACTACCAACCAACAAACATATATTGATATCGAGCCTAACAAAAGCGTTAGACCTGCTTTTAACAGATCCGATTATGATGCCTTTAGACCGGGAGAATCAATTCCCCATAGGCAAAAAAGAATCATGGGTGCTTGCATGGCATCCTACGACAGAGTTGGTATTATTAGAAATGTTATTGATCTAATGAGCGACTTTGCTAGTCAAGGTTTGGTTTTAGTTCACCCGAACAAGCGTATTGAGCAGTTTTATAGAAAGTGGTTTTCTCATATTGGTGGATATGATAGATCTGAGAGATTTTTAAACTACTTGTACAGATGCGGTAACGTAGTTGTTCAAAGAAGAACTGCAAAAATCAATAAAAAACAAGAAGAGGCTATCAGGCGTGCTGCTGCTGCCGATTTAACTATTACAGATCAAAGGGTTCCTCGTCGCGAAATTCCTTGGTGTTATAACTTTCTTAACCCTGTCGCCATAGATATTGAACAGGGAAGCGAGGTGATCGGAAGTCCTCAGTATTATTTAAACATATCTAAATACACAAAGACCTCTTTGTTAAACACGCAAAACAATACTGCTGTGTTTAAAACACTTCCAACCGATATTCAATCAAGAGTGCAAAACGGGGAAAGAAAAATACCGTTAGACACCGACAACACATTCTTTTATCACTACAAAAAAGATGATTGGCTTGTTTGGGCGAATCCTATGATCTTTGCTATTCTTGATGACATTAAGATGCTTGAGAAAATGAAGTTAGCCGATCTTGCTGCTTTGGATGGGACAATCAGTCAAGTAAGATTGTGGACTTTGGGAGACTTTGACAACAAGATCGTTCCTACAAAAGCTGGTTTAGAGAAAGTTAGAAATCTATTAGCCTCTAATGTTGGTGGCGGCACAATGGATTTTGTTTGGGGGCCAGAGTTAACCTTTAAAGAAAGCAATTCTCAGGCTTATAAGTTTCTGGGTTCTGAAAAGTACCAACCAGTTCTAACGAGTATTTACGCAGGACTAGGTATTCCTCCTACATTAACTGGAGCGTCTGGCTCAAGCGGTGGATACACTAATAACTACGTGTCTTTAAAAACTCTTGTTGAAAGACTAGAGTACGGTAGAGAAGTTCTTACTGGTTTTTGGATGCAGGAAATCGAGTACGTTAGAAGAACTATGGGTTTCAAACTACCTGCCGAAATCCACTTCGATTCGATTGTTCTTTCCGACGAATCTGCTCAAAAGAAGCTATTGTTAGATTTAGCGGATCGCGGCATATTGTCTGACGAAACTTTACTAGAAAGGTTTAGAGAAATTCCGAATATAGAATCTGTAAGGGTTAAGAGAGAAGAGAAGAAACGCAGAACATCTCTAGATACTCCGCAAAAAGCTAGTCCATACTACAATCCTCAGCATAAGCAAGATATGGCTAAACTTGCTATAACCAAAGATGTTTTGAATACAGAGGAATATATGGATGAGTTAGATCTTCCTTATCAAAAACCGTCAGTGGAAACTACCGTTAACACGCCAAATGTAGATAAAAAGCGGGAAACTCCAAAGTTGAGTGAAAACGGAAGACCTGCTGGTTCTAAAGATTCTATCACCAGAAAACAAAAAAGGGTATTACCAAGAAGCTCAGAAGGTTTAGATAATTCTACCGCTATTACTCTATGGGGTATAGACGCACAAGAGAAAATATCTAAAGTTCTAACTCCAGCAATATGTGATCACTTTGGCAAGAAGGATGCTAGAGGGTTGAGCAAATCGGAAGTGGACAACTTAGAATATTTGAAACTTTGTATATTCACAGGTATGCAGCCCTTGGTTCCAGTGAGTGAGCAAACTGTATTAGATATGCTTAAACTCAATCTACAACCTAGCGAGGCTTTTCTCAAACGTAGCAATCAAAAGGCAAAACAAATCGAGTCTAATTACCAAAGAAGACTAACATCTGCTGAAATGAAACACGTATATGCGTCCTCCTATTCTGACCTATGTAGTATATAAATGACAATTTGGGGGAAAATAATCCCTCTTATTGTATTTTTGTGTATTATTCCGTATGGAGAACCAAATATGAATATACCTATTTACAGTTTTGAAGAGCAGGATGGGTTGGCAGATCAAATTGTCAACAACTCTATCGCGAGTTATTCTGTAGCACAAAAAATAGATACAGCGTCAAATATCGAGCAGTGTAATCCAGTTATTTCAAATAACAAGTTGCAAGAGATAGGTGTCGCAAAAGCTGAAAACCAAGATCAGTTAGATTTATACTACATGCAGTCAGTCTTGGTAACTACTGGCTGGAATAAAAATGATGATGTTTTCGACCCTAGAGAAACATGGGCAGCTAGAAGCACTGCTGAAGATAAACCTTTTAACTTCATGCACAACGAGCAAGACATTATTGGACATATTACCTCAAACACAGTTGTGGATTTAGAAGGTAATTCAGTTGAGGGCGAAAACTATGAAGTTCCTCAACAATTCGAAATAGTAACTTCTTCGGTTATCTATACCGAGTGGTCTGATCCAGACCAAAGGGCAAGAATTCAAAAACTCATCGCTGGAATAGATTCTGGTGAGTGGTACGTATCTATGGAGTGTTTGTTCCCAGACTTCGATTACGCCTTAATTAAAGGTGACGAGCAAAAAATAATTAAAAGAAATGAAGCATCTGCTTTCCTAACTAAGCACTTAAAAAGCTATGGGGGAGACGGTCAATACGAAGATTATAGAGTGGGAAGGTTGTTGAGAAACTTAGCGTTCTCTGGTAAAGGTCTTGTTTCAAAACCAGCAAACCCACGCAGTATAATTCTAGGAGGAAACGATTCAGTACGTGACTTTAGTGAATCTATAGCACAAAATCTAAATTTAACAAACCCAAAGGAGAATATTATGCCAAACACAGATTTGGAAAAGCAGGTGGCTACCCTGCAAGCTGAACTTGCTGAAGCGAAAGCCAGCAACGAAGCTCTAAAGGACAAGGTTGTTGCAGAACAGAAAGCTGAGTATGAGTCTCAAATTGAAGCTCTTGCATCTAAGGTTTCTGAAACTGAAACAGAACTTGCCGCTTCAACAGCTAATGTTTCTGATCTTAATGAGAAAATCGCCAGTCTAGAAGAAGCAATTGCTGCTAAAGACAAAGCGATGGACGAAAAAGAAAAAGAACTAAAAGCCATGAAGAAAAAAGAAGCTATGATGAAGCGTAAAGCTCAACTTGAAGAAGTTGGTCTTAACGAAGAATCAGCAGTAGCAACTATGGAAGATTTTGCAGACGTTGATGACGAAACGTTTGACAAAGTTGTCGCTCTTATGAAGAAGAAGGCCGAAATGCCTGATTTCATCAAAAAGAAAATGGAAGAGAAAAAAGACGACAAAAAAGACGGTGAAGCTATGAAAAAGGGTAAGTATAGCGAAGCCGAGCAGTCAGCCGAAGAAGTTGAAGCTGTCGCACAAGCTGAAGCTGCTGAAGAAGCTCTTCAAAACGCGGAGCAGCCAGTCAACAACGCAATCGCTTCTGTGCTAGATCCAAACGAAGAACAAGAAAAAATGCGTTCTTCTGCTGAATCTTGGATTGGAAGTTTCATCAACTCTAAAACCAAATAACTTTAATAAATCAAGGAGATTTAAAAATGGCTCTTAAACAAGATAGATCAACTCTGCAAACAGATATTTCTTTCTTTATGAACGAAGTAGCAGAAAGAGGGGGCGTAGTAGCTCTCAGCACAGCAGGTTCAGGTGCATCTATGGATAACGGTTCTGCCGTTGTTACATATTCAGCACTACCTTCTGGAGCAGTTCCTATGGGATTGCTTATCAATGACATGGTTAATATTGACCTAACACGTCAACACTTAAACCAGTACAAAGACGAAGTTCAGAAGGGTGGAAAAGTCACTCTCCTTAACAAAGGTTGGGTTGTTACCGATGCTTTAGAGGGTACAGCACCAAACGCTGGCGATCTTGCCTACCTTGGTCATAGCGGAAACTTGGCAACAAGCGATCTTGCTAACGATGAAGGTGACACAGATGGAACCAGTCGTATTGTCGGACGCTTTTTAAGCGATGTAGATCAGTACGGTTACGCGAAGGTTTACATTGATCTTCCAAACACTGTTAATAAATCAGCCTAATTAAAATAACAAGGAGAAACGTATAATGTCTATTGAAAGACCTACAGATGAATTTATCGGACTACTTAAACAGTCTGGTGACGCAGATAGAGCGGTAGCTTTGCAAGCACAGCGAGAAATCGCTAAAGCTCTAGAAACACCACTTCGTAAAGGTGTTTTGTTTGGTGACGTAGTTCGTGGAATCTACGAGGCAATGCCTCTAGAGCCGGGAGCTTCACCAGAATTTCCACTTGACCTTCTAGCTCCGGGTACAGAAGTCGATCATATCGCTTTCACGAATCCGGGTAATGGTCGTATTCCTGAGCGTCACGTTGAAGGTGACTACGTTATGATTAACACTTACGGCATCACAAGCTCGATTGACTTCTTGCTTAAATTTGCTCGTGAGGCTAATTGGGGCGTAGTTAGTCGTGCTATGCAAGTTCTTGAGTCTTCATTCGTGAAGAAAATCAACGACGATGGTTGGCACACGCTTCTTGCAGCAGCAGTTGATCGTAACATTTTGGTTTACGATGGTGACGCTGGAGCAGGACAATTCACCAAGCGTTTGGTTAGCTTGATGAAAACTGTTATGCGTAGAAACGGTGGTGGTAACAGTGTTACTGCACCGGGACGTTTGACAGACATGTACATGTCACCAGAAGCTATCGAAGATATTCGTAACTGGGGTGTGGATCAGCTTGACGATGTTTCTCGTCGCGAAATCTATACCGCTTCTGATGATGGCCCACAACTCACTAGAGTGTTTGGTGTAAACCTTCACGACCTATTCGAGTTTGGTGATGGTCAAGAGTACCAAGAATACTTCGTCAACGACTTGGGTGGTTCTATTGAAACATCTGACGTTGAATTGGTTATTGGTATCGACCAAAGTGCTAACGATAGCTTCGTTATGCCTGTTAAGAAAACAGTCGAGATCTTTGAAGATCCTACCCTTCATCGTATGCAGCGTCAAGGCTACTACGGTTGGGCAGAACTCGGTTTCGGTGTTCTTGACAACCGTAGAATTATCGCTGGCTCATTCTAAGACTGGGTTTAGTTATTTTTAACGGGAAGCCGCTTCAAAGGAGGCGGCTTTTTTTCTTATTATTGTGTATTAATCTGTAGAGACTCAAGCAGACAAAGCTAATGGAGATATCAAATGGCTGTAGTTTCGGTTACCGCACAAAATCAAAGATTAACGACTTCTGATTCAACCACAGGATATAATGACATCGGTGGTGGTGGAGGTTCTGCTTTAGAAACAGATTTTTTCTATCAGGGAACCGCTTGCGTTGCTAGAAAAGGAGCGACTGGACAGAGAGGATTTTACTATTTAAATGGGTCTACGGATAATTTGAGTGGTGGTGGCACGTACACAACGGTTTTATTTAAATATGTTTGTTCGACACCGGGTCTATTAGAAAGTTCTACTTCCGGAAATGTTGGTCAGGAGTTAAGCATTGGAAGTGCTACAGGTGCTCATTATGATTATGATGTACAATTTTCAGATACATACCCTGCTATTACCAGTTTTTTAGTGTTGCCTATTGATCCTAACGTTGCTGGCTTTAGAGATAGAACCACAGGAAGTCCGAACTTAGCAGCAGCAGATTATTATGGATTAGAATACGATCAAACTGGTTCATCAAAATCTCCCAATCAAGGACTAGACGCTATAGATTTAGCTATTGGTTTAACATTAGTTGGCGGTGATGGTGCAGATCCAGATGGGGTTTTTCAAGATTTCTCAGACTTTGACTTTGGAAACATTAGCAATAGATTTGGATATGTAAGAGAGCTTGATGGTATTTTCTTTTACTACGGAACAATAAAGATAGGTTCCGCAACTGCTACAGTTTTTAACGACTCAGGTAAAACTATTACTTTTCCAGACGGTTTATTTGCTCCCGACTGGTCTAACATGACCGTTGATTTGCAAAATGCTTCAACAGATGTTGACTGGGCCAGTATTACGCTTTTGGGACAAGGTACAGCGGCTACTTCTGATACTCGTCCCGTTTTAATTGTAACAGGAACCAGCGGAGATTTTTTGGCATCGAGTTGTGTTTTTGATAACTTTGCCAATTTTACACTTACAAACGCCACGGAGCTAAACGGTTGCTTAGTAACAAATCAAGGAGCTATAGATTTATCTGGGGCAACTTTAGACGGATGTACCTTCAACGATCATGCAACCGCATCTGGTGTAGCAATGATTACCGCTTCTACTTTTAACAATATACAGAATTGTTCTTTCGACAACACTGGTGGAGTTGGTCATGCAATAGAAATTGACACCGCTGGAACTTATACTGCTACCGGCAACACCTTTGTTGGTTATGGTGTAGACGGATCAAATGACGCTGCACTATACAATAACTCTGGTGGGTTGGTGACGATTAATCTCATCGACTCTGGCGGTGGATTAACTTTTAGAAACGGTGTTGGGGCTACTACGGTAATTAACAACGCGGTAACCGTTGATGTTTCTGGCGTTGTTGAAGGAACATCCGTCCAAGTGATAGCGGCTGAAACAGTCGGCACAGTTACAACGGGAGACGTATTAGCTTTTGGGTTAGCTGATTCAAATGGGGAATTCAGTTTTAGTTTGAATTATGAAGGTGCTTTTGGCACTGGACTTGATGTTACTGTTCGTTGCCGAAATCAAGGATTTCCAACGGCTGGTATCGCAGCATCTTCAGGAGGAACTGTTTTTGTCGATGAAACGACCGCGAATAATAGTGCGGTGGAAAACGACATTACTTTGCTGCCAATTTCGCCAACTACTAATGACGCATACTACTGGGGTCATGGTGAAAAGTTTAATCAACTAAAACTGGAAGTTTCAACGGTGGCAGATTCGGGATTTGCCACTTTAACTTGGGAATATTGGAATGGATCAAGCTGGGCCTCTTTGCCAAACATAAGTGACGGAACAAACAATTATGAAAACTTGGGAGTAAATACGGTATCTTGGACTGACCCGTCAGGATGGGCTACGACATCAGTTAACTCTCAAGGTCCATATTATTATGTAAGAGCAAGACAAAATTCATTATCTCTAGGTCTTAATCAGCCCAAAGGAAGGAAAGTTAAACTGGACGTTTCAAGATATTTGCCGTTTACACAAAATAACATTATAACCAGTAGTGGCCTTAGTGTTGTGGCGGTATGGATCGAAGATACAATTTCTACTTTTTAGTCTTTTTTGTGTATTATACATAGACTAAATCAACCAAAACTTTTTAGGAGTCTAAAAAATGAGTTCAATATCTATTCTCGGAGGGGATTTCGAAATCCTTTTCGATGATGAGAAAAACCAAAATGGCGGTACTGCCGCTGTTGCTGGAATGAGGGTGGTAAGACGTGCCTCTGGTGCATCCGAGACTGTTTATACCACAAACGCACTTTACTCTGCTGTAGCTGATGCTGCTGATGAGTTTGTTGCTATGGGTTTCAGGAACCCTATGCTTCCTGTTACGCCGAACGCTTACACAATGGAAAATCAATACTTTATTCCTCGTAGTTCAACTCAATACCTTAAAGAAGGTGCTATCACAGCAGACTGGGCATTGACTGGAACTGTTCAGGGTGACGGTGTTTTAAAAGTAGCATACACTGGTGGTACTAACTTTCTTAGTGGCGATATCGGTCGTCAGGTTACACAGTCTACTACGCTTCACACTGGAACTTTGCTTGATTTTGACCGAGATCAAGATGGAACCACAGTTGCTTGGATTCGCCCAGACGATCCAGCTACAGACACGTTCTCTGGAACAGATTCGATTTCTGTAACTGGCGATGGTGGAACTGGTACTTCAACGTCTAGCACAGCAGGTGTTAGCGGCGAGCACATCTTTTCTGCTATTCAGGCTATTGGTAGTGTTCCTACTGCTACTGAGGTTTACCTTATTCAAAATCGTTCTAAAGTGCAGGGCTGGGGACAGACTGACACATTCCAGTGGTGGGCAACCGATACCGCTGCCTCTCTTGGTATCATCTCGATTTTGATTCAAGTTAAAGACAGTGGAACTTTGATTGCAGATGGTGATGTTGAGGTTTTTGCTCGACGATACACCGCTCTGTATGACAATTTCCGTCTTAACGTTGCTGGTGGTGGTTTCTCTGCTCTGCCTCTTGCTTCTGCTCCAGATATTAACAATACCACTGGTTACAGAACGTTTACCTCTAATTTGACTCAGGGTAGCGGAACCTTTACTGTTGGTAATGGTATCTATGACCTATCAGACGGGAGTTATGCAGCTTCCGATAAGAAGGGTGTTATTACTGCGGTTGGAGGAACTTCCTCTGATCCAGTCATCGAATACTATCTAGTTGGCGAGTTGAATGACTTTGTTTCTACTGATACCATTCAAGAATACGATTTCTCCACAGCTTTAGACGGTGATGCAGATATTACTGGAACGGGTATTCAGGCTCCTACCAACAATACGGGTGGCCCTACTGATAGTGGTGCTGGTCAAGGTGGAACAATAACAATTACACTTGATCATGCTGATGTTGATCACACAGGCTCAGGGCCACCTGAACCTTACTCTATCACGGTTGATTGCCAAGGCGATGTTCCAATTGCTAACGTTTATGAGCGTATCAAGTACGTTACTCGTCGCGGTCAGGATAATTCCTTTTGGGACACCAACTCTTCAGACATGCCCGGAGAAACTTATCGAGGTCTTGATACCTTCGTAGAGTTCGATAATCCTCAAGGTGGTGCTATGACCGATGGAGAGAACGTTACTGGTGTTAGCGGTTATACTGCACGGCTGGCTGGTTATTCTACGAGTGTCGCTTGGGATACTCCAGTAAACTATATCACGCTTTCTGATAGCCAAACATCCTTGGACTCGGTTGTTGATGGAAACCAAATCACTGGTGTTTCTTCAGCCGCTTCTGTTGATGCTGTTGGTACTGGCGGTACTTATAATATCGTTTCCTTTACCTCACCTAAAGCTTCTCCATTCGGTACGTTTACGGGTACTCAGATTTTCGGTGCTCGTGGTGTAGCGTTTATCAATCCTGACTCTGCGGACGTTCAGGCTTACATTCTAACTGATGATGTTGGAACTTTGAACAACCCGCCTAACACGGTGAGTTTCACAGTTTCTAACACCGCTGCTGATGATAGAATTCTTGTTGCAAGAGATACTGGCACATCCGGTATTATCGACAAGGATCAGTTCGGTGGAATGGCCGTTGCTGTTGTTGGAGATACCACTATTACTGCTACTGGTAGTGTTGACACAGAGGTTCCGCAGGTTGGATTCCTCAGAGTGGTTGACACTGATCCTGCATTATCCAGACTTGGAAATACTGATACTCAACAAGAGCATAAATATGAGTATTCTTCAAGAACTACTGGTGCGGGTGGTGTCTTTACTCTGACTGCTGTTGATAATGCTACTGGTACTGCTACTGGTGGATCAACTACAACTCTACTTGATAGTGGTGGTGGATTCCAAGGAACTGTTCCAGTTAAAGTAGGTATGCTCGTTAGAAACACTACCGATGGTGGCATCTTCGAAGTTACTGAGGTAACAAGCGATACGGCCTTGGCAGTGCAACAACTTTACGGCACTGCTGGTGGGGATTTCGCAAACTTAGATGGTTACGAAATCAACAGGGTAATTACTGCTTATACAACTGACGACGATATGTATGACTTGATTCTAGATATCGAGGCTACTGGATCTTCTGTGACTAATAGTTTCACCAAAGATATTGGTGCTAACTTTGGTACAGTTGTTAATGTTCGTCAAGGTAAGATTATTCTACCATTTACTCTGAATCAGACTCAGGGAGATGGAAGTACGAGTGTTACGGTTGTACGTCAGCCTGACAACATCGCTACTTAATTTTAAACGGATAATGGGTGCGTGCGGTGTTATGCTGCACGTACCCTTTCTGTTATTTTATAATCACAAGGAAAAAGGAAAAGACATGAGAGATAAAAACATAGGAAAAGAAGGTTTTGATTCTTTAAGAATCAATGGTTCAAAGTTAGACAATCTACCTCTTGGGCAAGGTGAAAAGGCCAAGCTCGGACTGCCAGACTTTCTAAAAACAGACAAAGAGACAAAAGAAAATAACATTAGAGCTAGATATCCCAAGGTTAGTGTGGATTATATTCGTGGAGCTTTAAAAGAGTGCAACCACAATATTGAACGCGTTAAGCAGATGAAAAAGGATTTGCAACAAAAAATCGCTGAATACACAATGCTTATCACTCAAGGTCAAATAAGAGATTCTCAAATCGAGTTGTTTGATAAAGAGAATCCAGAACACAAAGAAAAAATTAAAGAACTATTAAAGCAGTTCCCACCATACAATATGAAGGCTTTAGAAGAACAGATCGAACAGTTCGAAGAGTCTATAGAAAGATGTGATTCTGTAATAGAAAAAGAATACGGCTCTATAGCGGAGTTTACAAAAAATTTAGCACTCGTTGAACAAAGAGATCGTGAGCTTAAAGCAATAAAGTAGGATTCAAATGGCTACAAGAAATGATGTCAATGCAGACTACCAACCGTCACCAAGGGTAGTAGAGGTATCTGCACCCTCTACAGAATTAACGGTGCAGGATCTATTAGATACATTAAGGATATCAGAAGAGGCTTTCGCTGAAGGTTTAGCTTTTGACAAGCTAATTGACGCTGCTGGGAAAGAAGACCTTGGTGGAGGTGTTTTGGTTGGTATTACAGCAAACCTGCAAAATGCACAAGTTTCTTTTGAAGCAAGAAGAACCCCTGCGGAAATTGGAACCGTTACAACTGGTAGTGGTGCTGGGTTAAATGGTTTGCAAACATTTGTCGATTCTTCTGCCGACTTTGTTACGGCGGGTGTTGCTAGAGGGTCTTTGGTAATTAATTTTACGGACAATAGCATTGCAGACGTGTATGATGTTGTTAATGCAACCACTTTAACCACTAGAACGCTTGTTAATGGATCGGGTAACACTTATGATACAGCAGATGATTATCAAGTGTTTAATATTATTCAATGTAATATTAGTGGTGGTAACTTGGTGGCCGAAGATGATTTGGAGGCACAACTTTCACCTGTAGTTCCGACCGCGTTTACCCAAATTGTTAGAACTGCCTCTTCTTCTGCCACACTTCAAGAATCGCAGGATATTCAGTATTCTAGTTTTAGTGGTGGTGTGACGGTTGATATAGCCAACGGTGTGTCAGGTACAACTTTTCCCACTGGAACTCCTAGACAGCCAGTAAACAATTTAACAGACGCTTTAACCATTGCTAATAGTCGAGGTTTAACTAAGTTTTTTGTTGAGGGTAATCTCACTATATCAAGTGGGTTATTTGATAACTTTGTATTTGTCGGACAGTCTACTTCTAGGACTTTAATAACAATAGAACCACTCGCTAGTGTGATAGCTAGTGAATTTACAAATTGTACCGTTACTGGTACACTGGATGGCAACTCTGTTATCGAAAACGCTGTGGTACAAGACCTTGATTTTGTTGACGGGGTTGTTAGGCGTAGTGGTTTGATTGGCGATATTACACTTAGTGGTCTTAGTACCTTGCAGCTATTGGACTGCTTCGAGGGTTCGCAGGTTAGACCGTGCATAGATTTTGGTGGATCGGGAACTGGTTTGATTGTGACCAATTTTAATGGTGCGATTTGTCTTAAAAATAAAACGGGGTCAGAAAACGCTTTTCTTGACCTAGCTTCTGGTGATATTGAAATAGCAAACAGTGTAGACAATGGCATAATAACCCTACGAGGTGTGGGAAAATGGGATAATAAGTTTGAATACGCTGGCGGTGCTACAGTCGTTGACGAAACCATCTTTACCCGTGTTGATGAAACTCACGGTCAGATTATTCGTAGTGTATTCCTCAATGGTGCTGCTGTAAGCAACGGCAATGGTTATCAAGGTTCTCCATTCAACAACTTCCCAGACGCTATTGGAGCACTTGATGATAGAAATCTTACCCATATTGAAATCTTGGGCAATGTAACACTGGACAGAAATATTGACGGTTACACTATTACTGGTGAAAACCTTCCAATATTTGACATGAATAACTTTAGCATTGGCAGTACGAACTTTATCAAAATGGTTTTGACTGGCACGCAAAATGGCGGCTATCCATTCCTTGAAACCTGTGGTATGCAAAATGCAACAGGGGTCAATGGTCAGTCCAACGTTATTGCTTTAGGTGGTTCTATCAAAGTCGCAGACGGATGTAATGTCCTCTTTAATAACGTCACTCCTATTGCCGCAAACTCAGATATTGAAGTAGATTTTGTTAATGCAACTACTGGTGCTGTTGACTTTGAAAATGCCCACGGTGACTTTATCGTCAAGAACATGACAAGCCCCACAGACATTTTTGAGATTAACTTTTTGTCTGGTAAAATTACGATTGACGCATCTTGTACTGCTGGCACGATTATTATGAATGGTACTGCTGACTGGCTGAATCCAGAATACAGCGGTGGTGCTACTATCGAAAATAGACTCATAAATCCAGAGGGTGTTCAGTTCTCCGAGTTTATTGACGGTAGAGTTTATATTGATGAGAACGAACCTACGTCTGGAACTTTCTTTCCGCATGGTACAGTCCGACTTCCATGTAACAATGACGCAGACGCTAAGACAGTTTATCAGGCCAATAATATTAGAAAAGTTGAGATTGAAAGTAGTGTCACACTTACAGTAGATCATGATGATATTAAATTCTTTGGAAGAAGCCCAAGAACCACAACGCTAACTGTTGGTAGTGGTGTAAGCACTAATAACTGCGAATTCCAAAATATGTTGCTTACTGGCACACTCTCAGGAAATACTTATATCACACAAGTGGCACTTAAAAATGTGTCTGGGTTGGTTGGTCACTTTGAACAATGCGTTATCCGCGAAGGAACTAACACCTTGGGCGGTGCGGGAATCGGCATGTTTAACAAATGTGTCGCTGTCTCTGCTCCAAATCCCGGTACAGACATTCCAATTTTGGATTGTGCTGGAAGTGGTCAAGGCGTAGCTTTTAGAGAGCTTTGTGGCGAAATTAAAATCATTAACAAAACAGGCTCAGAGCCTATGTCTCTTGCTTTAAATGGAGCAAGGGTAGAACTGGACAGCACCGTTACTGGTGGTAGTATTCGTGTGTTTGGAGTTGGCGAGCTTATCGACAATAGTGGTGGAACTGCGGTTGTGGATAGAGATGAACTTGTTAGCCCAGAATATGTAATGGAAGATGTTTGGTCGGCACTGGCATCTGGATTCGATGCGGCTGATTCTATGGGTAATGTTATGAATGACCTATGGGCTATGGCGGCAGGTAGGATTGTAGAAAGTCCTTTGGGAACATTTACGTTCTATGATCGAGATAATGCAACTCCTAGATTCGTGCTAACTAAGGCAGGTAGCGAAAGGACTAGAAGCTAATGACAGCCGATCTACAAGCAGTTTCTACCTTTGGTTGGTTTCCCTCTGCTCCAGTCACAGACAACCTAACGTTAATATCAACAGTCGGATGGTATGGCTTTGAAGATATTATAGCCAATCCAGACATTATTCAGTTTATGTTGCATGTTAATAGAATGTTAGAATTAGAACTTTATAGATAGGATAAAATTATGGCAGACAATGTACCGATTACCCCCGGAGCGGGAGCAAATATAGCAGCAGACGAAATTCTGGGGGTTAAGTATCCACGTTCCAAAATGGTTGTGGGTGCAGATGGCGTTAACGATGGTGATGTTTCGGACGCAAACCCTGTGCCTATGAAAATTCGCGGCGACGAGTTTTTCACTGGTGCTACAAAATTTGACGCAAAGGTGACAGAGGATGGCGAGCTTGCCACCACTGTAACTGAGCGTGAGCGTAATGTTTACTCTGTAATTCATAATGATTCAGTTGGAACTGGTAATACAGACTACATTCTTGTTGACAGAGATGATACAGTAAATTTCCCGCACGATGATGCGTCTAGAATTGATGTATCTGCTATCAATGTTCACTTAGCTCACGACTCTGGAAATCCAGATGGTGAAATGATAATAGGTGTGATAACCAGAGTAGATGGCACTAATGCTGACATTACTTGGGCTTTTGCTGTAGATTTTAACTTACCTTCTAATACAAACATTAGAGAGGATTTTAACTTTGCACCATCTCAGTTAAAGTTTGAAGTAACAGCAGGAAGCACAACTAGAATAATAAGTAACTACAACGAGGTAAATGATGCCACTGTCAATACAGCAACTCCTATGGATAGTCCAAGGGGTGCTGGAACTGTGACACCAGATGTTGGGGATGTTGTTCTGAGAATTACTAACGGTTCTGGTGCATTAAGAATGTTTTGTGGTGTGATGTATCATGGAGAGCCATAATGATAGACGGTTCGCTTTTGCCTCTTTGGTTTCAGGAGGCCAATGTCTCCTTTAGTCCCGATCAGATAGATTTTTCTGTTGAGGTGGATACCAGTCTAGAGTTTATATTGGAAATTCAGACAGGTATAGAGGCAGAATTGAGTATAAATAGACAGATGGAAGATTCGCTGGTAATCGACCAGCAACTAGAATTCACAGTGGAGAGATAACATGGCGACATGCTCAGAGCAAGAAATACATTATAATGATATAGGAACCCAAATTTTGGTTACTGTAAAAGACTGCGTTTCTGGTACGCCTACTGTGCTGGATGTGTCTTCCGCTACCAGTTTAGAACTTGTGTTCAAATCCCCATCTGGTACTACAGCGACCCAAGCCGCTAGTTTATATACTGATGGCACTGATGGTAAAATATATTACACCAGTGTGGATGGAGATTTTAGTGTGGTTGGAACGTGGAGAATACAGTGCAAAATAGGAATTGGTGGTGGAACATTCAGATCTGATGTTGGAACTTTCAAAGTTTACGAAAACCTATAAGGTGGAGATATTATGCCTTGGCAAATGGATATGTTGTTAATGTTAAGATCTGTTATTGGAGATCTTGATTCAACAAAATACACAGACGAAAGACTAAAGCAGGTTTTGATGGTTGGTGCTTACAACGTTCAAAATGACGCGGTTTTTCCAAACACATATACGGTTAATGTTGGGCAGGTGTCATTGACTCCTGACCCCGTTGATACTGGTGATACAGACTTTACAGTTCTTACGGTTTACAAAACAGCCTGCATCCTCATTGGTAGCGAGGTTAAAACAAACTCAGAAAAAGCTATTTCTTATAGAGACGGATCATCCGCATTAGATTTAAAGGGTGTTAGTGCTAGTTTAGCAGCACTATACTCCGATATCTGTTCTAAGTATGAAGATATGATAAATAAATATCGCTACGAAAAAGGAAGTGGTGATGGTAGTCCTTTGGGAACCGCGATTCTTGGGCCATACAGTCCGGGTAGTTGGGGTGTAGCAAGAAATTATAATAATTAACACAAACTGGAGACATAAAAATGGCAAGTGAAACTGTAAAAATTATAGGTGGTAATGGGTTCAACGAAGGTGGAGGAACCGTGTTCTCCACTGTTACAGGCGAAGCTACAGACCTAGCTAATCCTGCACTAAATAGAACATCATTACCAGCAGACGAAAATCGTTACGGCATAACAGAATATGTGACTATTGCCGTAGGTGCTGAAACTGGAGAGGTTGCACCAGCAGTTCCGGGTAGAAACCTTATGGTAGTAAGCTACGTGTTTGTGGCTGACGCTGCTACAACCGTGACCTTTAAATCGGCAACCACTGCAATATCTGGAGCTATGACTCTGGATGCAAATGGCGGTGTGTCTGCGGAATCTTCTGACGGTCTTATGTGGACAGAACCGGGAGAAGCACTAAACATAACAAACTCCGCTGGAAATATAAGTGGTCACTTAACCTATAGGATTGTTTAATGAGTTTATTATTGTTGGGTGCTGGGCCTTCTGTAGTCCAAACTGAGCCTGCGAATATTATCACCAATGGCACATTCGTCAATGGTAGCCAAGACTGGCAATTTGTTAACGAGCCCGGCTGGGAGATAGTTACTGGCGATCCCGGTTACGCCAAGTTTAATGCTACTGCCAATGGAACTTACTATTTGTTTCAGGCAAGAACTGTGGAAGTGGGTGATTATAAAATGACATGTAGGGGTCGGATTGATGAAGGTGAAGTAGACGGATTTATGTTATTTACTGGGGGACAGGGCGGTGCTTTTGCACAATTCAACATAAACACCACAGAGTTTACAACTTATGAAACGACGATTACATACGACGAGAGTAACATAGGGACGGGCGAAAAAAACATTATTTGGCGGGGTGTTTTTGCTAACCAGCCTTGGTACATTACAGATCTTTCTTTCGTTAGGATTGTATAATGGGTATGTTGCTATTAGGTGCTGGGCCTTCTGGTTCTGGATCTTCTGAGCCAGTGGAAGAAATCACTAATGGTGACTTTGAGACTGGTTCTTTGGCTCCTTGGACGGTAAATTCGGGATCTTGTTTTGTTGCAGAAGAGGCTCCCTTTAACGTGAGTTGTAATGATAGTCTTGGATTTAATGCCAATTCCAGAGTTCAGCAAACTTTTAGTGTTGAAAGCGGTAGCACTTACAGGGTTTCTTATGATTCTTCTAGCACCAATCTTGGACAGGTTGAGTTTACTATTGGTGGCGTGTCCACTACTGATCCGCTGGTACTTAGTGGATTTTTTCAATCTCGCTCTTTTGATGTCGTGGCTACAGCCTCCAACTCTCTTGGTATAGTTATTGGAGTTAACTCAGGTTCATTCAAATCAGTTAAGCTGGATAATATTTCAGTTCTAAAACTTTAAAACACGAGGCACGCAATGGATTTTAACATTCCCAGCGACATATTCGACTGCTACAATGACGCGGTTACACAGATTTTCAACAGAACTGCAACTTTGGTTTATCCAGAGTTGAAAGAAGATTGTCCCAACTGCGTATTAGGAACAATGGGTACAAGAAATCGCTCTGTTAGTATCTACAAAACAGGTGGCCCATATCCATTCGAGCGAGGTATGCCTTGTCCATATTGTGGTGGAAAGGGATATAAGTCTGTTGAAGCTACTGACACTATTTCTCTAAGAATGTATTGGGACAGAAAAAACTGGGTAAAAACTGGTTCAGAGATTAATATCCCAGCAGGATCGGTTCAGACAGTGGCTTACATGACTGACTTAGACAAGATTAAAAAATGTCAATTCTTAATACCTTTGTATGACGGTATAGAAAATTATGAAGTTAATGCAAGATATGAGAAAATGGGTTCTTCTTTTCCTCAAGGGTTTAATCAGAATACAGTCAAGTATGTTGTTACATTTTGGACTAGGGCTTCGGAGTAAATTATGGCACTTAGATTCACGCAAAACCAAGCGGCAATAGGTAAGCAAATCAACAAAGAGTTAGCTAAAGAGGTTAACAAGAAGTTGAATAAAATACTTCCGTTTGTAACTAGACAGTTTAAAGCCATACTAAATACGGCACTTATAAACTCTCCAGAAATAAAGTCTTTGGCGGCTGGCGATCTTAAAGGAGAGTTTGGACTTGATTCCGATCCTACCCAAGAGTTGGTGGCGGCTATTATGGCAACATTAGATGTGAAGGTTAAAACGGTTACGGCTAAAAGAAAGGGTGGTCTTTCGGTGGTTCTTCAACCTAATGATTATTCTAATTTATTGTCACAGCCTTGGGCAAGTCAGTCTATTCAGAATGGTAGTATTCCTTGGTTATCATGGCTGCTAACCTTGGGAGATTCTATTATTATTGCTGATTACGGAGTGGAGTTTGGGGCTTTCCCTGACTCTAGATCAGGGTTGGCGAAAATGGCTACTGAAGTATCTCCATACAAAGTCAACAGCCAGTATTCGGGAACAGCGGATAATAACTTTATAACCAGAGCAATAAGAAGGGTTCGTCCAGAACTTGACAGGATATTTAAAGGAGCGTTAAGATAATGGTTGGTGGAAGCAATACTAAGTTAAACACATATTACCAAGACTTCAAAGCCACAGATGCTACAGTCTCAGAAATGCTTGTTGATAATTTTGTCAACTTTTACGACTGGGGACTTCTAGACAAGGGTGGTTTTTACAACATTGACATTCCACAATCTGGAATATATGGTGGTGATCGCCACGAGTTGAGATTGGTGGATAGTCCAAACTATCAAGACGGTCAGGTTTGGGAGGGTTATAGGCAAAACTGGGTTTGGGAGGGTTCTGGCAATATTGATGGAGTGACTGAACAGCCAACCAATATATCTGGGGTTTTTGTAGATGGCTCATTTTATGCCACTGGAAATATAGACAAACCATTCTACATAGACTACCCAGAAGGACGGGTTGTATTTGATGCTGCCGAGCCTACAACAAGCCAAGTGCAATTAGCTTATAGTCACAAAAGAGTTCAGGTTATGCCAGCTAAAGGAATATCTTGGTTTACTCAGTTGCAGAAAAACTCCTTTAGAAACGAAAGTAACTTCCAAGTACAAGGGTCTGGAGGCTGGGTTCAGTTGGGGCCAACCAGAGTTCAATTACCAGCTATAGCAGTAGAAGTCATTCCTGCTCAAAATACTACTCCTTATCAATTGGGAGGAGGTCAATGGGTGGTTAGCGACATGCTTTTTTACATCATTAGCGAAAATCATTGGGAAGCCGTAAACCTTATGGATACAGTGGTTAATCAGAACGATAGAAATTTAACGTTATTCAACTCAACCGAGGTGGCGGCTTCTGGTGCAATGCCGTTTACGTTTGAAAACGGTAGACAAAGAGAGCTTCAGGGACACGCGGTTCCTAGTGGATTATATCCAAATTTAGTGGAAAACTACCCATTTAGGAAGTGTTGGATCAATGAGTCTAGGGGTAGTTCTATTACACAGCTTTCCGCAGATTTGTTTATGGGCGTAGCTCGCTGTAAAGCGGAAGTTGGGCCAGTATAATTAGTTTTTGTGTATATAATAATGTCTTTTACCAGAGGACATAAAAACAGGAGAAAATAATGCCAAGAAATGATAGAATTTTCTATGCTTGCCAAGCGGTGGTTATTCAAGCCCCAACTGGAACCAATGTAGATGCCTCGAACGTAGTTCGTGGTCTGCAAAGCGTGGGAATGAGTTCGAATTTCACTCTTGATCAGGTTTTTGAAATCGGTCAGCTTGAAATTTATGAAAACATTGAAGACATTGCTGATGTCGAAGTAACTCTTGAAAAGGTTATCGACGGAGAGCCGCTTATCTTCAATATGGCATCCAACGGAAAATGCAAGTCAGACTTAGTGGCTGCTGCCAAATCTCGTTGCGATGTATATCTAGCCATTTACGATGACGCGACTTCAAACGCGACTGGTGCTGCTAGAAACGTATGCTGGAATTCAGGTATGTACACATCTAGTGTTTCATACAGTTATAGCGTTGATGGTAACGCTACAGAATCAGTTACCTTGGTTGGTAATGACAAGTTCTGGAATTCTGACGTTAACCAAACCACTTCAGATGCCGCTAGTCAATATACTCTTACGGGTACGCAAACAGGTTTCGACGGTACTGACACTCCAAACTCTGGAGTTGTTAGACGTGTAGATGTCGATCTTTCAGCATCTACCTTGCCAGCGATTGTTGAAGAGCAAAGGGGAGACTTAGCTGGAGACAACAATCTTCATGTTCAAAGTATAAGTATTTCTGCCGATTTCGGTCAAGAAAACATCTTAGAACTCGGTCGATTCGGGCCTTATGCCAAGTTTACTTCGTTCCCAATTGAAGTTACTTCAGAGTTTGAAGTTATTGCTACTTCTGGAGATCTTAAAAGTGTTTCTGGTGCTGGTGAAAACCTTACCAACGACACAATTTTGATTAAAGATAGTGCAGGAACAGTTCTTACGCTGGGTGATAAAAATAAACTATCTTCGATTTCTTACTCAGGTGGAGACACTGGTGGTGGAAATGCTACGATTAGTTATTCTTTCACAAACTTCAATAGTTTGCTAGTAGACGATGGTGGAGGAACTTCGCCGTAGTAATTTAGTGATTTAGGATTAAGGATTAAGGAATTGGACGATATTCACTATGCGAAAACGCTAAACAGAATAATACAAGGTCGTCTCCGATTAAGGTTTGGCGACCTTGTTCTGTTTGTGCATCAGCCATCTCAGGATATTTTGGAAGAATCTTTTGAAATATATGATATGGCTTATGAAGAGGCTTATTTGTCTGGCAGTTTTATAGAAGAAGAAAGGCTGGAACTACTAATCAAGTGTGATATGTGGTCTCCGCTAGATTGTAAAACAGCAGATAAAATATCTAAAGATATTGAAGATTTAAAAGTTGAGGCTTACAAAACATTTTTTAAAAAGAAAAGATTGTTAGGAATCAAAAGAAAGATCAAAGCAATGGAGCGACGAGAAATGAAGTTAAGGTCTACTAAAAAGACGTTTGAGCCAGTTACATGTACAGGATTAGCGTCCTACATGAGATCGGCTTGGATTGTTCAAAAGACAACAACAGATGTTAATGGAGATCCTTACGACTTTGCTCACGTTTCTTTAAGTAAAATAATGAGTAGAACTATTGAAGAAAGTATTTCATCTGATGTTTACCGAGGCATAGCCCGATCTTCTACTTGGCGTTCTATGTGGAACGGTTCTAAAAAACGGGATTCGGTATTTGGAAAACCCGCTTGCGATCTTACTCCTGAACAAGTTTCCTTAATATCTTATTCTATGATGTATGATAATGTTTATGAAAGTCCAGAAGCACCCAAAGAGGAAGTTATTGCGGACGATATTTGTCTAGATGGTTGGTTTATTTCTCAAAGAAGAAAGCATGAAAAGGACAAAGCTCAAGCCCAAGCTGACGCTATGTTGACCAATCCTAAAATAGCAAATTCTGATGAGATTTTCTTAATGGCTGGAGATCAAAGAGAAGCGAACGAAGTTTACGATCTAAACTCCGCTGGAGCAAGACAGGTTATTCAGCAAAGACAGACACAAATACAAAATCACGAAGGTGACCCGAATTTACATTTTAAAGACTTAAAAGATGTAAAACAAACTAGGATGATGAACGCTGTTAATCAAGCGTCATCAACAATTAAAGGAAGAAGGTAATGAGTAAGGACAAATATGACAACAACTTTTTAAAGAAAACTCTAAATCTAAAGAAGATTAGGGAAGAGCAGCAAGGTGCTGTTGCGGGACATGGGCTATTTAAAAGATCCAAGAAAAAGGTTTTAACAACTGCGATAGGAGCTTTACACGCCATAGAAAAAGAATTAGGTTTTCTATGGGGTTGGGAACCTTTAGCAGAAGGTGATAAAAAACCATCAACCGCACACCTTTCTCCAGAGCAGTTAGAGCTTAGAGAAATATATGAAAAAATTAGAGCCGAAATCTTAGATAACGGCAATACTCAGATTTTATTAATGTCTGAAGATTTTAACGACTACGACATTAATAGAAAAAAACATAGGATTAATTTACCAGTTAGAAAATTAGGAGAAAAAAAAGATGGAAACAAATGAAAGAGAATTTGAAGGTTTGGACAAAGATGGTAAAACAGTAAAGGTTTTACTTAAAACTCCAGACGCTACAGATCACAAAAACTCTCAAAAGGCTTACAATCAAGCGTTTAGAATAGCTCTAGAATCAAACGGTCTATTGCGACAAAAAATAGATCAGTACGCTAAAGACCAAGGTATTTGGAACGAAGAAAAACAAAAGCAAAATGATGAGTACGTAGAACGTATCAATTCTATGGAAGAGCTTCTTCAAAAAGGAGGCATCAGACTAGCAGAAGCAAAGAAAGTTGCTTTGGAGCTACAATCTCTTCGTATCGAGTTTAGATCATTTTTGGCAGAGAGAAATACTCTAGATCAAATATCTGTAGAAGGGCAGGCTGAAAACGCTAGGTTTGCAGAAATAGTTAGAATCTGTATGCTAGACCCTACAACAAGAAAACCCTTCTTTATGACGCAAGAGGATTATGATACATCTTCGGACGAACCTTGGGTTATGGAGGCTTCGGGAGAGCTTGCCAGTATTATTTACGGTTTAGATCCAGACTACGATACTCATCTTACAGAAAATAAGTTTCTGAAAGAGTTTGACTTTATTAATGAGGATTTAGCACCTATCAATGAAGAGGGACATCTAGTAGACTTAGATGGTAGACTTATTAATGAAGAAGGTAGATACGTAGCTTATCGAGGCGATGAGCAGTATTTTGTTAACAGAGAGGGTGTTGAAGTTGTTCAAACCTCTGAGGGTGGTGATTGGGTCAGAAAAGACTTAGCAACAAGGATGCCGTTCCTTGACGACAATGACAAACCTATCATCTCTGCCAAAAAAGAGGACGTAGAAAAAGAAGAGGATTTAGTGACTTCAGAGACAATTGAAGCTAAAGCTAAAAAGCCTACAGTCAAAGCTGAGAAAGCTGAGAAAGCTGACAAAAAGACAGTAGCGGAAAAAGGCGAAACCTCGGATTAATTGTGTATTAATGGTAGCGAGTTTATGGGGTGTTAATCCACCCCATTTCTTTAATATAAGAAGGTAAAGATGGCATTTAATCTAACTGCGGAATTACAGCTACAGGCTAATAATCAAAATATTAACCAAGTTGTTAACCAAATCCAATCACAGCTTTCCCCACTTGGAAACGTTTCTGTTAAGGTTAACGCTAATACAAAGTCTATTTCGCAAGCTGCCAACCAAGTTCAAAGGTTGGATAAGGGGCTTAGAAGCTCTCAAAAATCAGCCAGTGAGCTAAATAGAACCCTAGTAGAATCTGCTAGAAGATTTAGTGTTATTACTGTTGCTACTGGAAGTTTACTTAGCTTAGTTAATGCTTTCAAAAATTCTGTAAAGTCTGCATTAGACTTTGAGGTTGAATTGGCTAAAATTTCTCAGGTTACTGGGAAAACGGTTAAAGAGCTTTCTGATCTAAGTGGCGAGGTAAGAAAGTTATCTAGAGAGCTTGGCGTAGGAAATGCTGAACTTTTAAATACATCCAGAATCTTGCTTCAAACAGGTCTCAGTGCAGAAAAAACCAAAAACGCCCTAGATGTTCTTGCTAGAACAACATTAGCTGCCACCTTCGAGAATATTCAAGACACTACCGAAGGTGCTATTGCGTTGCTTAATCAGTTTGGAGGACAAGCTAGGCGAACTGGTCAAGATATTGCTTTCTTAGAAGAAAACTTAGATGCGATTAATGCCGTGTCTAAAAAGTTTGCTGTAGAGTCATCCGATCTTATCGGGGTTGTAAGAAGAGTTGGTGGTGTATTCTCCGCTGCCGGTGGAGATGTTAAAGAACTTATAGCGTTGTTTACCAGCGTTCGTCAAACAACTCGTGAAAGTGCAGAAACGATCTCGACTGGTTTGAGAACTATTTTTACTAGACTTCAAAGAACAGATACAGTAGATGCTCTTAGGGATTTAAATATTGAATTACAAGATTCTAAAGGGCAATTTGTTGGAGCTTTTGAGGCTGTAAAAAGACTGTCTGTTGGCTTATCGGCTTTAGACCCTAAAGACTTTAGATTTTCACAAATTGTAGAAGAGCTTGGTGGATTCCGTCAGGTTGGTAAAGTTATTCCTTTGATTAAACAGTTTTCTGTAGCCCAAAATGCGTTAAACGTGGCTCAAAACTCTAGCGGCTCTATTGTGCGAGACTCTATTACCGCACAAAAAACCTTGGCAAATAGGTTTGCGAAAACCAGAGAAAAATTCGACGAATTAATCGCTCAATTCGCTGACAGTAGCACGTTCAGAAGTTTGGCTAACGGGTTTTTAGTTATAGCAGACTCTTTGATCAAAATAGGATCAGCATTAGAACCCGTTCTTCCTTTGCTAACAGCTTTATTTGCATTAAAATTAGGTAGTGGTTTAGCTAGTGGAATCGGTCTTTTAAGAGGTTTTGGCGGCGGCGGCGGCGGCGGTGCAGGCCCAATCGTAGCAAGTCGATTTGCTACAGGTGGTCCAGTTCCGGGTAGTGGAAGCAGAGACACTGTTCCTGCGATGTTGACTCCGGGTGAATTTGTTATTCGTAAAAGTAGTGTCAAAAAGATTGGCATGAATAATTTAGCTCAGATGAACGCCAAGGGTTATGCTAGTGGTGGATCTGTTGCAAATTTCAAAAGTGGCAAACCATACGTAGAAGATCCAATAACCACACTCAGAAAAAATAAGAATAAAGAATTTAACGCTGGAGAAGGAAGCAGTAGAAAAAAGGCGACTAGATTCAACTCTAGTGACACATTAGACTTTCAGGTTGTTCGCGAAGATTTTGATGTAAACAAGGTTGACAAGAGAATTAAAGAGTCTAGAGACTACTTTAATGCAGAAACTACTTCAAAAAGAGGTGATGCGTTTGAGAGGGTAGTGGAAAAGTCTTTAAAACTACAAAGAAGTAGTCAAGCAAGTAGCAGACTTGATGCTAGAAAGGGTAGTAAAGTATTTGAGTTCAAAAGCACTCTCGACCAAACGAGCGAAAGTGCTATAGGCGAAAAATTGCTTGGTGCTGCATTGAATCCTATTGGGAGCAGTAAAGACCCAGACGCAATAGCTCAAGCAAGATTAACAGATTCAAATTCGTTAACCGAAAACCCAAACACAGTAAATTTGGGCAAAGTTAATTTGATTCAGGACGGAACGACAGGAGCAGATGGCAGAAAATTGGGTCAGGGTACAAAAAAGACTAAAGATGCCGTTAATGAAGCTAGGAAACAAAACTTTAAAGCGACAGCGAAAAATAATTTTTTTGGTGGAATGATTCAAAAATTTGCTGCTGGTGGTGCTGTTGAATCTATTCTGAAGCAAAACCAAGTCGGAGCAGCTAATCTTGATGTGGGTAAAAACAGCGATGTTAAATTAGGTGTTAGTGTTGCAAAGGTAAACGCCACTGACACCGTTAAGAATAATAATTTTCTTAAAAACAAAGCTGGGGTTAGAAAATACTTAAACAGTCAAGGAAAGTCAGCAGTCCCTAGCTACACGCTAAAAAGAAAGTCTCTAGACAAAACAACGGGAGACAAGTTTACAACATCCGTTGTAGATGAGCTAATTAAGGGTTTTGATAATGCTTCTGGTGCGTTGGGGCAGGATTTGATTGGTCAACCTGTAAAAGCATCAGACCAAGCAAAAAACGCAATCAAAAACAAACTTGGGGCAGAGGGTGGTGTAATAGGCGATGGTTTCGAAATTGTCTTAAACACAGTCGCCAACAAAGGTGATTTTGCCCCTAGTAATCTATTCCAGCCTTTTGACTTTCCTAACGGTATTCAACCACCGTTAGCGGATAATTTTTCAGGGCTTCCCAGTTCTTTTGTGGACTCAAGAAAAGCACAGTCGAGCAAAGACAAGGGGTCATTTGAGAAAAAAGTTGCAAATCAAATTGCGTTAGAAGCTGCGGCTTCTCAGTTTGGGCAAGCCCCTACCAAGGCACAAAAGAAAATGCTTGGTGGAATGATTAAGAAGTTTGCTCGCGGTGGATCTGCTGGTGGAGATACGGTTCCAGCAATGCTAACTCCGGGCGAATTTGTACTTAACAAAAAAGCTGCCGGTAGTATAGGTGCTGCCAAACTCAACGCTATGAACAAAAGGGGTGAGGTTCAAGGATTTAATAAAGGTGGAGCGGTTCAATATCTTAATGCTGGGGGTAGGCCAAGAGGTGGTCAATTTGGATTAAGCGGACAAACCTTTGATCCTAATGCTTTCGGTGGGGTTATAACAAGTGTGCAAAATGTAGAAGAGGCGTTAGCAAGAGTCGGTGTAAGTGCCGAAACTTTTGCCAATGAAGCGGCTCAAGTGGAGCAGATTCTACGGGACGGAGGTACTGAAGCTCAAGCCTTTAACGTAATCTTAGATAAACTTGCAGACGGAAGCAATGAGGCTAAAGAGGCGGCAAAATCCCAAGCCGCTGAACAAGAGGCACTCCGCAACAATCCCACGGGAGGAAACACGGTTGCTAGTGATGAAAACCTAAGCTCCGCTCAAAACATTGGCAATAATGCGGCTGTTGGTACAACCTCTGTTCAGGCGGTTACTGCTGCGGCAGGCAACAGCGAAGATTTAAGAGCACAACTTGAGGCTGCACAAAAAGAAGAAATTACAGCAATTACAAGAGAGATTAGACAAAGAGATCAAAATATCGGTATTGCTGAAGCCAAGGCTAGAGCAGAAAAAGTGGTAGAAAATGCTTATGGTACTTTAGCCAAGAATATAGAGGTGCGAAAAACAGTCGGTCAGAAATTGTTACAATCTGGCAGGGACATGTTGAAAGCCACGAAAGACAGAATCAAGGCTCTTAACTCCAGCAGGAAAACCCTTCAGAACCAAATCAAACAATCCTTTAGGGAAAAGGGGACTTTTGGTGCTCTTCGAGCGGGAGCGGGTCGCGTTGGAGGTGCTATTGGAAGCGGTCTTAATAAGGGAGCAACAGCCGCTGCACAGGGCTTGGGAGGTGCTCAAAACTTAGCATTTGCTGGTGCTGCAATTGGGGGTGTGGTAGCGTCTTTGGGGTTATTTGAAGACGCTACGAACAAAGCTGCCGCTCAAGCTATTGCTTTTGGAACAACAACTATAGGTCTTATTGCGACTGTGGCTCAAACAGTAGCGAGCTTTACCGCTTCTTCTGCTGCTGCAACAGCAGAAGCGATTGCTTCTGCAAAAGCAGGAGTCGCAGATGAAATTGAGGCTAAGTCATCTTTAGGTGCTGCTGGGGTTATAGGTATATTTACGATAGCGGTAGTCGCCGCTGTATCTGTTTTGTATTTTTGGTCTGCTCAAGCTAAAGCACAAGCCGAGCAAGCATCTAAGGAGTTTGATAAAGCTTTCAAGGACATTGAAAATGGAGCACGGGGTGCGGGAGCAAGGCTCAAAAACGCGGCATCAAAAGAAGTTAGAGCAAGAGCGGAAGCAGCTAAGTTTGCACCAACTAATAATAAAGCTAGGCTTGCTATTGGTGCTTTAACTGGTGCGGTTGCTGGTGCTGCAATTGCGTTAGCACCATTCACTGCGGGCCTATCTGTGGTTGCTGGTGCTCTTCTTGGTGCGGCTGCTGGTGTTGCAATTGCGGTTGCTGGTACTGCTGGTGCTTTTGGCTCGGTTGAAAGTGCATTGAACGCAGAACAGCAGGCTCTCGTCGATGAAATAGCAGCAAGAAATAAAGCTATAGATGGGCTAGTTGCTTTGACGCAGGCTGTAGCTCAAAGTAAAGACGTTTTTGAACAGATTGAAGGCACTCTTGGTTTAAAAGATCAAAAGAATGATGATGGGTTCAGTGTAGCAACATTAAGAAAGCAAGCACAAACAGAAAAGGATGTTTTAGCTGCGGGTCAAGATAGCAATATTGGAACGCAACGAGACGCAGAGAAAGTTCTGCAAGACATATCCCTAAGAACTGGTCAATCCGTTGCTGCGTTGCGTGATTTAAACGCTGAAGATCTTGCGAAAGCGATCAGAAAGGGTGATCAAAGGAACGTAACTCTAGCACAAAAGGCTCAACAACAAGGCCCGCAGTCTGGCCCAGCCGCAAAAGCTCTTGATGACAACCTAAAAGCTGCACAAAAACGCAGAGGTGCTGGCGACACCGCAATATTTGAGGCCGCAATACAGTTTAAAACTGCTATTTTATCGGTAGAAAAAAGATCGGAACTACTTGAAAAGAATTTAAAAGAATCGGGAACCCAGCTTTCCAGTTTGCTTGCCGAAGCACCAGTAGACGCGGCTTTCAAAGACCTTATTGCAGAAGGTACTGCTATAGGAAAGGCGTTTAAGATTAGAGTGGCTGCTTTGGAAGCTAGTGCGAGGGAGGAAACTAGGTTAGACAAAGAGGCGATAGCTGCCTTAGAGAAAAAAGCAAGAGTAGACGGGAGCTTATCGAAGGCAGATGCAGACGCTCTCGCGGGAATCAAAAAGGGTATAAGTGAAAGAAAGGCTGTTACTGACAAGCAAATTAAAGAAGAGCTAGAATTTGCTGAAAAAACTCAAAACGCTAGAAATGAAAATGCGATTGCTATACGTGAAGAGGCTAAGGTTAGGGCTGAAATTATAAAAGCTTTGCGTGCTCAAGAAGTCGCTCTAGCGAGTGCAAGACAAGCGTTGCTCGACGCTCAAAATATTAACGCTGGGGTGCAATTTGATATATCGGCACTGTCGGACGGCCCGTTGTCAATAGCAGAAAGCAAGTTGGATATAGAAAGTCCAATTCCAGAAAAGGTTATTGCAAACGTAAAAGAGTTTGGCAAATCTCTTGGAAATTTAACTGCGAAACAGCAAAAACAAGCTCAAGGAGCGATTGACCAAGTTATAAGTAGTCAAAACGCTGCATCTACGTTGTTTGACTCTTTGGCGGGCCAAGAAACTCCATCTGATCTAGGAGGAACTGCTGATCAGATTTTAGGTAGACTTCTGCCTGATGAGAAAGACATAGACGGGTTTTTACTATCCGCTTTTGGAAATAGTCAGGACTTAGTTAATCAATTTAAGGAAGGTTTGAGAAAGGCGGGAGAAACTGGGGGCGTTCTTGATCCAGATGAAGTAAAAAAACTGATTGATCCCATAAAGCAAGCGGGATCAAAAGCTGGTGAAACGTTAGTAATATTTAATGATGTAATAAATACTCAAACAAAAAAGACCGAACTAATCCTTCAAAGAGAAAATGCTATTCGTAGCAAGAACTTAGAGGCTCTTTCTAAGTTTAATGAGCAACTTCTTAAAGGTGCAGACGTTATAGCTGATGCACAAGGAAAAGATCCAAATGAGGGCAAAAGTGACAGAATACTTGCGGCTTCTCAAAGAAGGTTAAATGCGGGACAAGCTGGAAGAGGTGGTTTGGCTTTAGATGCTTCTGATAGCCAAGGGTTGGCACAGATAAAACGCGGTGCTACTATTAGGAAAAAATTAGCTAACATCGAAATAAAAGTATTGAATAACCGAATTGCCGCTGGTGAAAAACTCTCCCAAGCAGACCAAGATAGGCTAACTGAGCTACAAGTCGCAAGACAAAAAGAAATTAATATCATTAAAGATGTTACAGAGGCTCAAGAAGCTCAAATATCATCCCTAGATAGTCAGATTGCCATAGTTGCCAAGAATTTGAAAGAATCCGCAGAAGCTATAAAGAAGTCTAAAGAGCAAACTTTTGCTGCTGTTTCTGAGTTTGTTATAGGCGGCAAGGAAACAAGAAAAGCCCTCAACGATGGTGCTGCTGGTATAGCACAAGCCTTACGAACAGGAACGATTCAAAATCAAAGCGAAGAGCAAAGAAGTAAAACCATTTCCTTGCTCGACAAGTTGTCAGACGTTCAAATAGGCAACACCGGATTAACTGGTAAAGAGATTAAGCAAGAGCTTATCTTCAGAGACGCTATAAAGTTAGGATTCCCGCCAGAGATTGCTAAAGAGTTGGCAACATCTACAACTGTTGAAGAAAATATGTTGGAACAACTCAAGAAATTGGTTGAAATTCAAAATGACATCGCCAAGCAGGAGTTTGAAGCTAATACAACTCCTAATCTATTAGCCACAGGCGGTCAAGTTCCTCTATATCGTAATAACGGTGGAAGTATATTCCAGCCAAAAGGAACCGACACCGTTCCTGCCATGTTGACTCCGGGCGAGTTTGTAATAAGAAAGTCTGCCGTTGATAAAGTTGGTGCTGGAGCTTTGAACGCTATAAACCAAGGTCAACCTTTGTATAGAGCTAATGGCTCTAATAACCCAGAAAAGGAAGAC